>Ga0207677_10000064_pt1 | contig 88785 bp, 63 predicted proteins | sample KBSMisM42_FD_184311 | JGI IMG/M metagenome (GOLD analysis project Ga0207677, IMG submission 184311) | Miscanthus rhizosphere microbial communities from Kellogg Biological Station, Michigan, USA - KBS Miscanthus M4-2 (SPAdes) (version 2) | ecosystem: Host-associated > Plants > Roots >...
GAAAAAGCAGGGATTGGCTTCGCTGAGAACGAAGCGGCGGGTAGCGAGATAGGTTGCGTCGTTCTCGGTGCAGGTTTCGAGATAAGGCATCCCGAGGAGACTGGGAACATTGGCGTCGTCCATGCAGAGGGCGTTCCCGAATCCATCGATCTCGTATGCCCAGATTTCGCCGGCGGCGGGGTGGCGCGTGTGGGCGTGGGCATCGAGGGCGGATTTGATTTCAACGCGCAGACGGCTGACCTGCGATGCGGCGGTACTGTCGTGCGCGATTTCGGTAAGCATCTCTTCGATTCGATCGAGAGTTCTCACGGCGAAAAAGTTGCCGGGAATATTGAGCGGGTAGATGCAGGAGTCGTCGGAAGGCCGAAAGCCGGAGTGAATAAGCCCGATGGGGCGGGCAAGGTTGCCGAAGCCGTCTTCACTGAGCGTGTCATAAGGCGTTTCCGCTTTGCGCTGGAAATGATACGGGCCGCGGGATGTCTTGCGCTGCTGGGCGGAGAACGTCTCAAGGATGGTGTGCATGGCGCGTGCCCATTCTTCTCCGAAAGGACTGGTGTCATGGGTGAGACGCCAATACTCGTGCGCAAGACGAACGGGGTAGCAGAGCGAGTCGACTTCCCATTTGCGTTCGCCTACACCGGGCTTCATATCGGTATGGTCGGTCTTGCTCCACTTGAGCGGCTCGTGTGTGGAGAGGTCGGGCATGAAGGCGTTGGCGTAGGGATCGGCGAGGATGCAGAGTGTCTGGCGGCGGATGACGCCTTCGATGAGGCGGGCGAGGTCTGGGTCTGAAGTGATGAAGGGCAGATAAGGCCAGACTTGCGCGGAAGAGTCACGCAACCACATTGCCGGGATGTCGCCGGTAACGACGATGGTGTCGGGGCCGGTTGGGCCGTTCTTAAACGTAACGGTCGTGTCGAGGGTGTTGGGCAGGCAGTTAGAGAAGAGCCAAGCGAGCTCGGGGTCGCGCATTTTTGCTGAGACCGATTCGATGGCGCCGTCCACGGCTTTGCTGCGGAAGCGGCGGGCGGAGGGTGCTGGCCGCTTGGAGCTGAAATTGGATTGTGCGAAAACGCCATTGGGGACGAGAGCGGAGGAAGCGATGAGGGCGGATGAGCCGCTGACAAATTGGCGGCGGGAGATGCCGAACCCAGAGGTCATTGATTGCTCGCTGTTCATAGTTGTAATAGGAAGTCTGAAAGGCTAACCGGTGACAATGGCACGCTGGATCTCGAAGATCTGCTTGAGACCGGCTCCGGCCAGGTCGATGAGTGCATCGAGTTCACGACGCGAGAAACTTCCCTTCTCCGCGGTGGCCTGGGTTTCGATGAGACCGCCGTCAGCCGTCATCACGACGTTCATATCGACTTCGGCCTGCGAATCCTCCTCGTAGCAGAGATCGAGAAGGGGCGTGCCGCCGAGGATGCCTACCGAGGTTGCGGCAACAAGCTGCTTCAAGGGCGACTGCTTTAGCGTTCCCGCTTTCACCAGAGCATTGAGGGCTATCGCGAGCGCCACGGCTGCGCCGGTGATGGCTGCGGTGCGCGTGCCGCCGTCTGCCTGGATCACGTCGCAGTCGAGGATGATGGTACGTTCGCCCAGTGCCTGCATATCGACCACCGAGCGAAGGCTTCGACCGATGAGGCGCTGAATTTCGTGGGTGCGGCCGCCAATCTTGCCGCGCTCGCTCTCGCGGGGCGTGCGTGTGACGGTGGAGCGAGGCAACATGGAGTACTCGGCGGTGACCCATCCGCGGCCGGAGTTGCGCAACCAGCCCGGCACTCCCTGCTCGATGGTGGCATTGGTCAGGACGCGTGTATTGCCAAGAGTGACGAGGACGGAGCCTTCCGCGGTCTGCACGAAATCTGGGATGAGAGAGAGGGGGCGGAGCTGATCGGGATTTCGATCTCCGGGACGGAAGAAGCGTGAAGGAGCAGGGCCGTTCATAGCGCGATTGTACGGGAACGGGCCGGGACGTCCTGGAAGCGCCATTTCGGGAAGGACCAAGATGGGAATTGCAGGACTGAGGTGGGCGAAGTGCTTTTGTTGCTTAGAGTTATTCGATCAGAGCGAGGCGATGCAATCCGATTCGGGAAAACCTGTGCTGGTTCGAAACGAGACAGAGCGAGCCTGAATTCGATTGCAAGTCATTCATTGGTTTTCATTTAGATCAACTGTCCTGATTTGGCACGCTACGTGTAATGAACAGGGGCAAAGGGTTGCGGTAATTTCCCAGACTGAATGGAAGGATCAAACGATGAACCTGCTTGAGCAGTTGCCGGAGTTGGGACAGGAAGAACAGACACGCGTGGACAAAGTGGTTGCAACGCTGAACGCGATCGGAAGCCATAGCGAGACGGTTGCCGAAATCGCGCACGATGCTCGCAACATGGTGACCGCATTAGAGCTTTATTGCGAACTGCTTCAGCAACCGGGAGTACTTGCGGAACCCTTCCTTCACTACGGCGGAGAGCTGCGGCTCGTGTCGGCCGCAAGCCGGCGCCTCGTCGAAAAGCTGATGGGAGGGCAGTCAGTCGATTCGAGCGAGGGTGCATCGGCGAGCGATCCGGCGATCCCCTCCACGAAGAGCCCTCGGCCGGCTCGATGGAAGAGCATTCCTGCCGAACCCATTAAGAATCTCGCCGAGGAGTTGTTGGCCAACCGCAATCTGCTGGCCTCGCTGGTGGGACCTACAGTTGCACTCACGGTGGACGTTCAGGGCGGAGCAATGCCGGTCCGGATGACATCGGAAGATCTCACGCGGATCCTCGTCAACCTGGCGAAGAACTCGTCGGAAGCGATGTCAGGAGTGGGCAGGATTCACATCTCTCTCAGGGAAAGCAGTGGTGAGCCGGACAACAGCCCGTGGGTAACGATCAATGTGGAAGACAACGGCCCGGGTTTGTCAGGCCCGATACTCGAGAAGATCTTCGAAGCGGAACCTGTGATCAGGACGGAAGACCCAATGATTGGGGGGTGGCCGATGGCCCATCGCGGACTGGGGCTTTCGATTACGCGCTCGATTGTGGTGGCTGGGGGGGGGATGATTCACGCCGCGAACCGCGATCCGGTGGGAGCCTGCTTCCAGATCGAACTGCCGGTTCGGGCCTGATCGTTCACAGACTAGCTTCTTGATAACTCTCCACTTCGAAACAATCGTGATCTGGCCCACATAGCCAGAGTGAACGAGGCGTCTATCATGCTACCGACGTTCTATTGCTCGCAGGAAATGGATATTCAACATCAGAGTACGACCGCTCTGTCAGGGCTTCATGTGCTGGTAGTCGATGAGGACGAAGCCTCACGATCAGCCTGTGTCGAGATCGCAAGGACGCTGGGGTACAAGGCGGAACATGTCTCCAAAATGGGACGAGTGCGATCAACTCTCGCCTTATTTCCCACCGACATTCTGCTCGTCGATATTTCATCTCGCGGCGACAGAAGTCTCGAAACAGTGGCGGAGGTTCACGCACTCTTTCCGCGCGTTTCGATCATTGCAATGGCTCCGGTCAATTCGGCAACAGCAGCACTGGCAGCCCTGCATTGCGGAGCGGTCGATTACCTCAATAAGCCGTTCACCCTGGACGAACTTGCTTCCTCGCTGGAACGAGCGGGCGTGAATCGCCATATCAATAGCGAAACTCAGAAGCTGCGCGAACGTTTGAAGCTTCAAGATGGGCTTGGCCGGATGATCGGGCGCTCTCCGCAAATGGAGAAGCTCTATCGCATCCTGGCCAAGGTGGCGCAATCCACGCATCCGGTGCTCATTCTTGGTGAGAGCGGCACCGGCAAGGAAATGGTGGCGCATACGATCCATGCGTTCGGTCCCAATGCGGCCAAGCCCTTCCTTCCTGTGGACTGCGGTTCTCTGGTGCCGACCCTGGTGGAGAGTGAACTCTTTGGCTATGTCAAAGGAGCATTTACGGGGGCTAATCACTCCAAGGAAGGGCTGCTTGTTTCTGCAGGTGGCGGTACGGTGTTCCTCGACGAGATTGGCGAACTCACGCTCGACCTGCAGGCGAAACTCTTGCGGGCACTGCAGGAGAAAGAGGTACGCCCGGTTGGTTCAACCCAGCGCATTCCAATCAAGGCGCGGATCGTGACCGCGACCAATCGGGATCTGTCCGCAATGGTGGAACGGGGCGCATTCCGCAAGGACTTGTACTACCGACTGAATGTAGTTAACCTTCGTCTCCCCGCTCTGCGGGATCGCAAGGACGACATTCCGCTGCTGGTAGCGCACTTTCTGAACAAGGTGCATCGTGAACACCCGGGAAAATTCAGCATCCATGACGCTGCCCTGCGCGTGATGATGCAATACGACTGGCCCGGCAATGTGCGTGAGCTTGAGAACGCCGTTGAATGCGGCGTGACAATGGCCTCCGGAGGCGAGGTGCAGATTGGGAATCTGCCCACGCAGTTGCAGAATCTGGCGCTGGCTCATCTGCATGAAAAGAAGACGTGCGTGCAAACAGACGGGGCTGCGCCAACGAAGCGTGTTGCTCCGCTGGCAGTGCAGGAGCGTCATGCGATCTTCGAAGCGTTACGCATAACCGATGGCGACAAATTGAAGGCCGCTGAGCTTCTGGGGATTGGAAAGACGACGCTCTACCGCAAGCTGAAGGAATATGAAGCGGACGATGCGCTTCGCACGAATTAAGCCTGACAGACACATAGGAAGAGAACTGAGGAGTTGCCATGACCATTCTGATTGTGAGTGGAATTGAAGGTGTGCGCAATTGTGCGGAGGTCGTTTCAAAGCAACTTGGAATGACAGTGGAGTTTGCAAGCGGCCGTCGCGAGGCGGTGGATGCCTTGCGCCATAGGGAATTTGCAGCGGTGGTCGTGGATGAGACGCTTGCTGAGTGCGATCCGGAGGCGGCGGAGGCCATCTGGGAACGCGCCGGACTGGCAATCCCGATGCAGATCAATTTCGCTCTGGCAGGGGCGGCACGCATTATCCGCGAGATCCGGGCGGCGCTGCAGCGCCGATTGAGAGAGCAGGCAGCAGCCCGTCGCGCGGCACGCGAGGACATTGATTCGGAATTGAAGAACACAGTCAGCGGACTGTTGTTGCAGTCGCAACTCGCGCTGGCCGAGCGCGGCCTTCCCATGCACATCGTGCAGAAGCTGCGTATGGTTGAGGATCTTGCGGGAAAGCTTCGATTGCAGTTGGCAGCGGTACCTCAACTCAAGCCCGGAGAGTGACAAAGATACCCCCTTCGCGCATGACAGAATGCGCAAGAGCCAGCGTAAAGGGTAAACACGTTTGCCTGGCGGGTGATGCCGTAAGCTGAATGACTATGAAGGATACGGCCGTTCTGCTGATCGACTGCCCGGACCGCAAAGGGCTGGTTGCCCGCGTGTCAGGCCTGCTCTACGAGCACGGAGCAAACATCCTGCATGCCGATCAGCATCAGGATCATGATCTCGGGAAGTTCTTCATGCGGGTGGAGTGGTCGCTGAATGCCGGCGGAAGCGGCGATGCGTCCAGTTCGTCATCCGGATTTGACCTGGTGAAGTTTAGCAAAGCCTTTACCCCGATCGCGGCGGAGCTCGGAATGCATTGGCAGATCGGTGTCATGAATCTTCCGACCAGGGTTGCGCTGTTCTGCTCGCAATACCTGCACTGCGTGGCCGATCTGCTGCACCGCTGGCAATCGCGGGAGCTACACTGCGAAATTCGCGTGATTGTGTCGAACCATCGCGAAGTGGAAAAGCTCGCGGCCTACCATGGGATTCCGTTCGAGCATGTGGCGGCGAGTGCTGCAATGCGGGCCGAGGCCGAGGGGCGGCAGCTTCGGATTCTTGAGCAATATGGGATTGAGCTTGTGGTGCTGGCGCGATACATGCAGATTCTGTCGCCTGATTTTGTGGCGAAATATCCAGCCGCAATCATCAATGTGCATCATTCGTTTCTGCCTGCATTCATCGGAGCAAAGCCCTACCATGCGGCACACGCGCGGGGCGTGAAGCTGATTGGCGCGACCAGCCACTATGTGACGGAGGTGCTGGATGATGGTCCGATCATTGAGCAGGACGTGTCGCGGGTCTCGCATCGAGACCAGGTGGAGGACCTCGTAGCCCAAGGCCGTGACCTGGAGCGGCTGGTGCTTTCGCGTGCAGTGAAATGGCACCTTGACCGGCGGATTCTTTCCTACGGGAACAAGACTGTGGTGTTTGACTGAAAACCGGTCAGGGATCAGAGGTTGCGGCGCGTGACATCGTCGATCTTCCCCGCAGTTGTATTGGAATCTTGAACAACTACTCCACCAATGCGTCGGCGATGCCGAGATGGCGGTCCAGGGCGTCGATGCCGAAATCAATCTCCTCTTTGGTGACGATCAGAGGCGGAGCGATGACGAAGTGGCTGATCCATGCTTGCTGGGCAACGCCGTCGGCCATCATCTTGGCGGCGATCTGATCCACGACCATCGGCTTGCCTTCCACCTTGTCGCGCATGGTGTTGAAGGGCTGCTTTGTTGTTCGGTTCTTCACCAGTTCGACAGCGAAGAAAAGGCCTAAGCCGCGGACGTCGCCGATGGATGGATGCTTCTCTTTCAGGACCTCGAGCTTCTGGCGGACGTACGGCTCGAGTTCGGCGGCGCGTTCGACGAGTTTCAACCGCTGCATCTCTTCGATAGTCGTCGCCGCAGGGCCGAGGGTGATGGGATGCGCCTCGTAGGTGTGGCCGTGGGAGAAATAGCGGTCTTCGAAGTGATCGGCAAGTTTTTTGGTGGTCGCGCAGAGGCCGAGGGGTACGTATGCCGATGTGATTCCCTTCGCGGTGACGAGGATGTCGGGCTTCACGCCCCAGTGATCGACGGCGAACCACTTGCCGGTGCGTCCCCAGCCGCTCATGACCTCGTCGGCGATCATCAGGACATCGTGGCGGTCGCAGATCTCGCGGAGGCGGGGGAAATATTCCGGCGGCGGAATGAGAACGCCGTTGGTACCGACGATGGGTTCTACGATGATGGCGGCTACGTCGCTCTCGTTTTCGATCATGTGCTCGATGTAATCGACGCAGGCCACGTTGCAACCGGGGTAGGTGTGTTTGATGGGGCACTTGTAGCAGTTGGTCTCGGGCGCGAAGGCGACGTGCTGGCCCTTGCCGGCGGGTTCCATGGCCCAGCGGCGCGGATCACCCGTAGCGGCGATGGAGCCCATGGTTGAGCCGTGGTAGGAGCGGTAGCGCGAGATGATTTTGCTTTTGCCGGTGACCATGCGGGCGATTTTGAAGGCGGCCTCATTAGCCTCGGTACCGCTGGTCGCGAAGAAAAACTTCTCAAGACCCGCGGGCAGGACTTCAAGAAGCTTCGCGCTGAGGCGGGCGCGCGCTTCGGTCGCATAGACAGGTCCGACGAAGGCGAGGTCGCGCGCCTGCTGTGCAATGGATTCAACGACTGCGCGATTCTTGTGGCCAAGGTTGACGCACATGAGCTGCGCGCTGAAGTCGAGGTAGCGCTTCCCTGCTCCGTCGGTGATCCAGCAGCCCTCCGCGTCGGTGATGTAGAGCGGCTTCCATGTCTTCTGGACGCGCCAGGTCCCGTAGTTGGTCTGGCGGGTGAAGTTGCTGATTTCGTCGGCGGTGAACTGTGTGGGAGGAAGGAGGGTGTCGGACATTAGGACCTCTCGCAGGTGTTCCACTCATGCTACGGCGTGGGGGAGCTTCTCGCTACTAGCTTCTAGCTCGTAGCCCTGATCCCAGGCTTCAGCTAACCTTCCGCGGCAGTCTACCGATAAGGACCCTTTGCCTTAGCTATCCATTCGGGGTCCTGCTCATTCAGAACATCGGCTGCGTCAATCGAGTGGCACCCTCGATCGATCAGCTGAGTCAGTAGCCTGCGCGCACTTCATCGGTTCAGGAGTTGACCACGCCTCGTCGATTTCCGGAGGCGTAGCGGAGGCCTCGTATAGGTCCTGCGCCACCTTCTTCACTTGCAGCACTAGTCGCCTCCCGACAATTCCTCACTCAGTTCATTCAGGGGATCAGGGTGTGGTTGCAGCCACCACAGGCAGGCTGATGTAGCTGGCGTGTTCGGGGGCATGCCAGATACGCTGCGTTGCTTTCTGGAAGTCCTGCGGTTGGGCGGTGAAAATGTTGGGAACGAATTTCTGCGGGTTGCGGTCGTAAAGCGGAAAGAGTGACGACTGCACCTGGACCATGATGCGATGCCCGGGCAGGAAGGTGTGGTTGACCATCGGCAGAGCGAAGACATACGGGAGCGGCGTGTTGGCCGCGATGGCTTCTGGGTGCTCGAAGCTGGTGCGATAGCGGCCGCGGAAGATATCGGTGGCGACCGGTAGTTCATAGCCGCTCATCTGCTGCGTGGGCTCGACGACGCTTTCCGGCTGGACGTCGATGATCTTCACGACCCAATCGGAATCTGTTCCCGAGGTGGAGGCGATGAGGTGCACCATTGGCTCGCCGGAAAGTTTCATTGTCTGCTCGAGCGGATCGGAGACCCAGGTCAGCACGTCAGGCCGGCCATCGACAAAGCGCTGGTCGGTGACGAGCCAGGTGCGCCAGCCGGTGTGCGTAACGGGACGCGGCAGATACGGAACGGGGTTGGCGGGGTCAGAGACGTACTCGCTGTACTTCTCTTCTGAGTCTGCAGGTACTTTCAACGAGAGCTTGCCGCCCGCTTCCAAGTAGAGAGGCTTTGATATCGTCGGGCATCCCTTTTCGCAGGACTGCGGGAAGGTGGAGTAGGTGTCCCACTTGTCGAGGCCGGCATCATAGATGAGCGCGTTGGGTGTGTCGGCCTTGGGCGATCCCGGTTTCAGATACTGATTGAAGAACGGCAGAAGAACGCTCTCGCGCCACCAGGCAGTTGTATCAATGGCCCATGTCAGGGGGCCGAGATTGCGACCGGGGCGATTGACCTGGCTATGAAACCATGGGCCCATCACGATGTGATTCATTGCGTCGGGCGTGCCAATGGACTTGAGAGCGCGATAGCTGTGGTTGGCGCCCCACATGTCCTCCTGGTCCCAGAGGCCCTGCTCCCACATGGTGGGGACAGTGAGGGGCTGCTTAACGATGAGCTTGTCGAGTGCCTGGCTCTGCCAGTAGCCATCATAGGCCGGGTGATCGACGGTGACCTTCCAAAAAGGAAGCTGGTCGGCGCCGAGTTGATGTGCGAAGCCGCCGGCAGAGCCCGCATTGAGCATGCCCGTGTACTCGTCGTAGTTGGGATGCGGAACAGGAACGCCGCCGTCACGCTTGGTTGTCTGGCCGAGCATGTAGTCGATATTGGGCGTGCGGTAGGCGCCGTAGTGGAACCAGTCGTCGCCCATCCAGCCATCGACCATGGGGCTCTCGGGCGCGGCAACCTTGAGCGCGGGATGCGGATGCAGAAGAGCCATAACGACGGTGAAGCCCTCATAGCTGGAACCGATCATGCCGACGCGGCTGTTGGATTCGGGGACATTTTTTACGAGCCAGTCGATGCAGTCGTAGCCGTCGGTGGTGTCGTCGGCGCCGGACGGATTGTAACCGGAGTTCACCGGCGGCGGTGTCATGAGGTAGGGCCCTTCAGAGCCGTACTTGCCGCGGACATCCTGATACACGATGATGTAGCCCGCCTTGACGAAGACCTCGTCGGAGAGCGGCAGTGCCTCGATCATGCGCGGGCTTTTCGATCGCTCAGCGCGCTTGGCGGCGTTGTAGGGAGTGCGGTCGAGCAGGATGGGAGCGCCCTTGGCTCCTTTGGGGATGACGATGACGGTGTAGAGCTTTACCCCGTCGCGCATGGGAACCATGACCACGCGCTTTTCAAAGTCGCTCTCTTGTGCCGGCGCTTTGAAGTTGGGGTCCAGTTGGTCAGCGGGAAGATTCTTCTGCTGGGCGGAAGCGGCAATGCTGAACAGTGCGGCGAAGGCGGCAAGAACGCAGGAAAGTTTTCTCATTGATCTCTCTTGGGCTGGTCCAGGTGGGAATGATCCAGATCTCTGGATGGCACAAGAGTAAATCATCGACTCAAGAAGTTCGGAAGGAGCGCTGAAACGAATTGCGCTCACAGATGAACGAAACTCCGTTCGTCTGTAAGCGCACTTCAGGAAGAAATCGACCTATCTCAATTCTCACTGTGGGACAGAGAGAACCGGCAGGCCGAAGGGAGAGAGCGCGTCGCGGACGACCTTCTCTTCTCCGACGGCGACGACGGCTGTCTTCGCAGCCGGGAAGTATTTCTTCGCCGCTGTGTCAACATCCGCCGCAGTGGTTGCTGCGACCTTCTTGCCGTATGTACCGATAGCATCGGGTGTCAGGCCGTTCACCCAGAGACGAGCCAGTTCGCCGGCAACGGAGGCGCGAGACTGCATCTGGATGGCCTCGATGCCGACCAGGAAACGTTTTGCGGTGTTCAGCTCTTCGTCAGTGGGAGTGGTCGTAGCCATGCGGTTAAGTTCATAGAACATCTCGTTCAGGCTGGGCGCTGTGACAGCGTTGCGAACGTCGGCGCGCGTGATCTGCAGGCCCGCTGCCCGATAGGTCTGCAACGTCGCAAACGGCGAGTAAGTGTAGCCCTTGTCTTCGCGGATATTGCGGGTAAGGCGCGAGCCGAAGGTTCCGCCGAAGATGGCGTTGGCGACGCGCGCGGCTTCATAGTCGTCGGCGCTGCGCAAGGGACCGAAGCTGCCGAGTTCCAGGGTCGTCTGCACTGAACCGGGCCGAGGAACGAGGTAGATGGCGTGCTGCGGCGCAGAGGATGTCTCCGAGGGAACGGTCACGGGCGGCGTGGAAGGAGCTTTCCACTCGGCGAAGCGACTCTTCACCGCGTCGAGCATTCCGTCGGCCTCGAAATCTCCGACTGCGACCAGCAACGCCTGATCGGGGCGGAAACGCTCAGCGTAGATCTTGCGCAGATCCTCCGTGGTTGACGCGTTGATCGATTGCTCTGTGGCCGAGGTGATGTGATACGGATGATCGCCAAAGAGAACCTTGGCCATTGCGCGTCCGGCGAGGAAGGATGGCTGCGATTCCTGCTGGCGCAGTTCGTTCAGTGCGTTGCGTTTTGCAAGGGCGACTTCCTCATCAGGGAAGGTGGCGTTGCGCACGACGTCGGAAAGAATGGTCAACGCATCGTCACGCTTGGCGCTGAGAACGGTGATGGAGAGGATGGTCGAGTCCTTGCCGGGGCTGACGCCGAGATCGCCACCAGCGGCCTGCAGTTGCTGCGCGATCTGCTTGGCATTGAGAGTTTTTGTTCCCTGGTCGATAGTGTTGCCGAGCAACTGAGAGAGGCCCGCGCGATCGGAGGGATCCGCAGCCAGCCCGCCGTGCAGGGCGATGCTGAAGGCGACCTTGGGAAAACCCGGCTCGGAGACGAGCCAGACAGTAAGACCGTTGTCGAGTTTGGAGATCTTGACCGATGGCGCTGAGAGCGGTTTCTCAGGTCCGTAGGCAGGCAGGTCCTTGGGAAGCACAGTTTCCTTCTGTGCGTGTGACTGCGCGGCGACGATGAGAAAGGCACATGCAATGGTGAGTATCTTCATTGTCCCGCTCCCTTTTCCTTGCCAGCAGCGGCCGCCGCTGGAACGCGATTGATGATGGTGCGATTGGTGCTGACGAGATATTTGGCGGCAAACGCTTTTACCTGCGCCACCGTCACCTTCGAGAGCTCTTCGGGGACCTGGTAGACAGAGTCGAAGTTTCCATTGAAAAGGACAGCGTGCGAAAGCGCGGAGGCGCGGTTAATGGGAATCTCGAGATTGCCATAAATGTCGGAGCGCATCTTTGCGACGATGCGATCGAGATCCTGCTGAGTGGGTCCGTTGTCGGCAAGGTCCTTGATCGCGGCGTCGTATGCGGCGAGAACCTGATCTTCCGTCACATTTGGCGGATAGACGATGAAGGAGGTCATCAGGGTTGGACCGGCGTATTCAAACGGTGTGCCGAGAGGCCAGTTCACGCCTCCATCGACGGAGAGAGCGACCTGCTTGTCTTTGACAAGGGCCTGGTAAAGGCGTGAAGCCTGTCCATTTTGGAGCAGCTCTCCGGTGACCGCTCCGGCCAGTGCGTCGGCCGATTTGCGGGGTGGCATGCGGTATCCGATGGCGAGACCGGGAACGCGAGCGTGTGCGTCAGTCTCTGCGGACCGGCGCTCTGCTTTCTGAGGAGCTTCGTCGACCTTAGGCTTCGCTGGAGTGGAACGGGAAGGAATCGGCGCGAAATACTTTTCCACTTTCGCGAAGACCTCTTCAGGTTTCACATCTCCCACGATGGCCATGACTGCGTTCCCGGGCGTGTAGTACTTTTCGTAGAAAGCCTTCACATCTTCGATTTTGGCTGCATCGAGATCCTTGAATTCGCCGTAGAAGTTGTGGGCATTGGGATAAGTGTCGAAAGCCTTGCCGGGAAGATCGATTGCGAAAAAGAGCCCGTAAGGCTGGTTCAACACATTGACTCGAACTTCTTCTTCGACGACGTTGCGCTGGTTGTCGAGGTTTTTTGGCGAGAAGTCAAGTGTCTTCATCCGGTCGGCTTCGATCCAGAGGACAGGATCGAGCGCCGAGATTGGGGCGGTCTCGATGTATTCCGTGTAGTCGTAGCGCGTGTCGCCGTTGTTGGCGCCGCCACCGCCCTCGATCACCCGATCGAGAACTCCCTTGGGCGCATTCGGCGTGCCTTCAAACATGAGGTGTTCGAAGAGATGCGCGAAGCCGGTACGGCCTTCGGGCTCGAGCCGGAAGCCAATGCCATAGCTCACGCAAATTCCGAACGTGGGAGCAGAGTGATCTTCTGAAACAACAACGGTCAGACCGTTGGAGAGCTTCTTCATGCTTGTCGGAGCCTTCCATTGTTGTGCAGGAAGAACCGCGGCACAGAATAGCGCACCGGCGCAGATCGCAAGGGCGCCGGAAAGAAATCTTCGATGGGTCACCTGGGTCTCCAGTTGAAATCGGATGGACTTGAATGCAGTATTGCGGAAACCGAGTATATACCGGCGGAGTGCGCGATGTGCATGGGAAGTGACCGGCATCCCCAGGGATGGGATCAGATGGCGTGCTTCAGGCGGGCCTGTTGACGAGGAAGACTAGCCGTTTCTCCAGGCGTCGCCGGGCATGATGCGCTTCATGAATTCATCGAAAAGCGGGACGGTGAAAGCTGTTTCTCCATGGGTCTGGCTCCAGATCATGCCTTTCGCGATCAGGCCCGATCGGGTCGGCGCGAGAGATGTGACGCCGCGTCCGAGCTGGTCGGCGATGTCGCCGGAGCGCTGCGGATCGGGGCCGAGTTCAGCCATAGCGCGAAGGTATCTCTTTTCACTTGGAGTGAGCCGATCGAAGCGGACGCGGAAGAAGCTCTCGTCGAGAGCAGCGACGGCTTCGTCTGAGGCGTTCACAACGTCTTCGTAGCGGATGGGGCTGGCAGGAGCGAGATCCCAGGTATGTTTACCCCATTCCTGGAGGAAGTAGGGATAGCCCTGCGTCTTGGTGATGATGAGGTCGACGGCGCGGTCGTCGATGCTGGCGCCTTCGTTTTCGGCCGGACGGACGATGGCTTCCCGCGCGTAAGTTGGACTGAGTGGCCCGATCTCAGGGAAGTCAAACAGACGCTCCGCATAGGATTTTGCCTCGCCCATGCGCCCGCGCAATTGCGGAAGGCCTGCTCCAACAATGGTGACCGGGAGCTGTTCCTGTGCGCAGCGGTGCAAGGCGGAGATCAAAGCCGCCATCTGTGACTCTTCGACATACTGGAGTTCGTCGATGAAGAGGACCACGGCGGTTTCGGCCGCCCTTGCGGCTACACCTACCTGAGCCAGTAGCGTGCCGAGGTCCAATTCGAGATCGCCGTTGTCGGCCAGGCCAGGTTCGGGGGCGTAGTCGAGGCCAACCTCGATGTCGCGGTAGTGAACTTTCAACTTGCCGGCGAATCCGGCGAGTGCCTTGAGGCCTCGGATGGCGAAGTCTCTGGCTGCATCTTTTTTGCTCAGGTGGAGAAGAGCGAGCCGAAGGGCGGGGGCGAGTATGGCAGGCAGAGAGCGATACTCCGGCGCCTCGATGCGGACAGTGTGGATGCCGCCGGCTTCGGCGTCCTTTCGCATCTGGTCCAGAAGCACCGTCTTGCCGACTCCGCGTAACCCGATGAGCATCATGCTCTTGGCTGGGCGGCCCAGCCGGAGCCGCTCCAGGCGGATCCGGATGTCTTCTCTGATTTCGCTTCGACCAGCGAGTTCGGGGGGTGGGCTGCCGGCGCCCGGGGCATAGGGATTGCGGATGGGGTCCATGCTATAGGGAGTTTAGCAGGTTTATTGCAACGTCATAAGATTGCAAATATTGCTATAAAGTGCTCGTTTGAAGAGCTGCTGCCTGCGCCAGCCATCCGATTCACAGCTGATTGCCAAAATGTGCGGAATTGGCTATCAGAGCCGGGGCATAGCTTTCAGACCGCAATCCTCACTTGTGAGCGACTGTCAACGTGATGGATGTGGTCTTGTTCAGGGACCCTGACCTTCCAGTTATCGTGACGACGCTCGTGCCCAGCGTCGCTCCATTAGTAGCGGTGAATGTGATGATGCTCCCGGTCTGGGTGGGGTTTGTTGAGAACGCAGCAGTGACTCCTTTCGGCAAACCCGAGGCGGAAAGCGTCACGCTGCCGGTGAATCCGCCGGTTGGTGCGATCGCGACGGCGGTTGATGCTTTCCCACCCTGCTTGACGGCCAAGGCATTGGGCGATACGGCGAACGTGAAGTTAGGCGCATTCACGACTAATGCCACCGAGGCGCCTGCAGTTGTGTAGTTGGCGGCATCAGTTGGCGTGAGAGTGACATTCAGGGTGTTGGTGCCGACGGGCAGGATTGTGCCGGCTGCCGGGCTGTACGCGAACGTGCCCGGCACATTGGCCGCAGCATTCAATTGCGTGGAACTCAGAGGTGTGCCGGAGCCGATGGACGCCGGAGTGGGCCACGTAATCACAGGTGTCGCCTTATTGACGGTCAGCAGAACGGATGAGGTCGCGGTCGTGTAGTCCGTCGAGTCGGTTGGAGTGAAGGTGACGTGCAGTGTCAGCGTACCTGCCGCCAACACCGATCCTGCTGCGGGACCGTAGGAGAAGGTGCCAGGCACGTTGGCTGTGGCGTTGAGTTGGGCAGCGCTCAGGGCCGTGCCGTAGATTATTGCGGCGGGCGTGGGCCAGGTAATGACTGGCGCCGCCTTGTTTACGATCAACTGGACGGCTGCGTTCGCCGTACTGTAATCGGCCGAATCAGTTGGAGTAAACATCACCGCCAGTTGCTGGATTCCGGAACCCAATATTGTCCCCGCTGCAGGAGTGTACGTGAAGGTACCAGGCACGTTTGCGGTTGCGTTGAGCTGAGAAGCGCTAAGCGGAGTGCCGTAGGTGATCGGCGCTGGCGTTGTCCAGACGATCGCAGGAGTCTTCATGATTGTGTAAGTAGCGGAAGCAATCGCGCTGGCACCGTAGCCAACAGCTGATGCACCGGCTTGGATGGTCTCGGTCGTTGTGACTGTGATGGGGCCGCTGTAAACGTTCCACGTAATTCCATCGGTGTTGTAGAAGATTGTCGCCCCTTTGGTCGCGTCGCTGATCGTCACGATTACGGGATTGGTATAACTCCCTGGCGCTGGGCTAAAGGTTGGGGTTGCTGCTGGTACTGTGATCGAATACGAGGCGGATGTCGCGGTACTGTTCAAATAACCACTAGCTATCGCGATAGCTTGGACCGTCTCCGTGGACGAAATCGAAATTGGGCTACTGTAAATCGTCGAATAGATCGTCGGTGGTGTCCCGTCAGTTGTATAGCGAATCACCGCGCCGGGCGTAGTGTCAGTGATGGTTAGCGTCTGCACACTTGTGTAGGAACCTGAAGCGAGGCTGAAAACAGGTGGTGCGGCCTGGGGCTCAATCCTATAGTTAGCCGAGGCAACCAGAGACTGAGTGTAGTTCGTGGCCGTTGCAATAGCCTGAATCGTCTCAGTTGCGTTAACAATGATCGGGCCGGTATATACAGCCGAATTTAAAGTCGGAGTTGTTCCGTCTGCAGTGTAGTAGATTACTGCATTCGGCGTCGCGTCGGCGATGCTTACCGTCTGCGGAGTGCTATACGTGCCCGACCCAAGACTGAACGTCGGTTGGGATGCCGCCGGGAACGCAACTGCGGAAGGCTGATATTCCCACAGATCATTGAGGTATCCCGCTAGGCTGTTGGGTGAACTGCTCACAACATATCCATTTCCCCCAAAAAGCCAGAGATTCCCTTGCGTGTCCGTCCAACCTGCTATCTGCTGACGAGATCCCGGAACATTCCCGGCGGCAGCCACACCCAGGGTGCCGTACACTCCACCTTGGCCGCCGTTGAAGCCTATTGTGTTGCTTCCTCCTATCCAGGTCCATTCCTGGTTAAACGGATTGAATTGCCAAAGATCGTTAAGATCGCCTCTTGCTCCGGCAGAATCGTACCCATTGCCCCCTAAGAGCCATAGGTTGCCGCTAGGATCTGACCAGCCTAGTGAAGAAATGCGCGCTCCTGGGACGTTCCCGGTCGAAGCAACTCCGAGGGCTCCATACACACCGCTCTGACCTTGCCCGGTGCTTCCGCCCATCCATGTCCATTCCAGAGTGGATGGATTGAACTCCCAAAGATCATTTAACCAACCTTCGACACTGGCACCAGAACCAAAGCCGCCAAAAAGCCAAAAATTACCGCCGCTGTCTGTCCACGAAGTCGCATCACGTCGACCTCCAGGGACATTTCCAGCTGCAGGGATTCCTAATGTGCCGTATGAACCGGGCTGGTTGGAATTGCTACCCACCGTGTTGCTTCCGCTCATCCATGTCCATTGACGAGTGGAGGGGTTGAATTGCCAGAGATCGTTCAGATTTCCTTGGGTATGGACCGAGTCATAGCCCATCCCTCCAAACAGCCAGAAATTCCCGCTTATATCGACCCACGCGACTGCCCCAGCGCGCCCTCCTGGAACGTTCGTGGCCGCAGGAACTCCGAGTGTCCCGTAAACGCCTGGTTGGCCGTCGAATCCTGAGCTACTCGGCAGCACATTACTTCCGCCCATCCAGGTCCACTGTCCGCTCGAAGGACTGAATTCCCAGAGGTCGTTGAGATCGCCGGCACTCGAATTTATGTCGCGGCCAGATCCCCCGAAGAGCCAGAGATTGCCCTCGCTGTCAATCCAACTCGCTCCGCCATTTCGGCCACCAGGAACGTTGTCTATGGCAGGAACACCCAATGTTCCGTAAATCCCCGGTCTACCCCATCCCCCTAGGGTGCTGCTTCCGGACATCCAGGTCCATTCGTGATCGGAAGCGTTGAACTTCCACAGATCATTCAGGTCTCCGAAGTTCGAACCGACCGAATCGTAGCCACGTCCGCCAAATAGCCAGAAATTGCCGCTCACATCAGTCCATGTGACTGCTCCCTGACGCCCCCCGGGCACATTCCCGAAACCCGGAACGCCTAGCGTTCCATACACTCCAGGTTCTCCTTGGTTGAAGCCGGGCAAGGTATTGCTGCCACCCACCCAAGTCCATGCGCCTGTCTGCGCCTGTGCGCTGGCCAGCTGAGAAAAAGCGCCCAGACTGGGCACGACAAGGGCGAGTACAGTCAAGAGCCCGATCTGGCCCCAGTCGAGAACCTTCGATTCTCTCGGGGCCTCGCTAAGATGCGCAACCCGATGGGACGGAATTTGATGGTCCATGGCATTACTTTGCCGACCTGCGTAGTATGTGACGGCTCTCATGGCGGTTTACTCCCTGAATGAGCTAAGTTGCCGGTCTGAACTTCGTAAACCAACTTGAACAGGCACAGCTCGGGTGCTCGCAAACCGCGCAGAGCATCCATTTCACAACTTGTAAGGGGACATCGGGGACGACGTTGTGAGCGTAACACGAGATGAGTTCCGCGAAGAGATTAAATCCGTACAACTGTGGTGACATCCTGCGTGGGTACCGCGGGTGCGCGAGTAACTATGAAGCAGTAGAGACCAAGTCGGGAGCCTCGGCGTGACCTCACCCGTTCAAGACATGCAGCGCAAAAAAGAAAACCCCCGGCACTTAGCCGGGGGTATTTGAATGGTACTTAGGGGATGCTTACGCGCTGTACAGCAGAATGCCAGCGGCCTTCTCTTCGCTTCCGCCTTCTTCGGAGCTGACGGGGCGATAGAAGAGCTGGTTGTTTTCGAGATAGACCTCGAGGAAGGCCGGACGCTGCTGAATCTGTCCAGCAATGAGCGCCTCCGACAGAGGATCTTCAACGTAGCGCTGCAGAGCGCGACGTAATGGACGAGCACCGTAACTGCGATCGCCAAGAGTCTTGTCGAGTATCCACTTTTTGGCTTCTTCGGCGACGGAGATGGTGATCGACTTCTGCGCCAGATTGTGGTTGAGCTGCTGGACGAGCAGTTCGACAATCTGGATCAGGTCACCGTCGGAGAGCGACAGGAAGAGAATGACTTCGTCGAGACGGTTGAGGAACTCTGGATTGAAGGTCTTCTTGACTTCCTGCTTCACCAGTTCTTCGACCTTGTCGTTGACCAGGTCTTCGCGGTCGCTCTGGAAGCCGAGCCCCTGCTTCTTCTGCAGGTGACGCGCACCGATGTTCGACGTCATGATCAAGATGGTGTTTTTGAAGTCGACGGTGTTGCCGAGTCCATCGGTCAACTGGCCATCTTCAAATACCTGCAACAGGATGTTGAACACATCCGGATGCGCCTTCTCGATTTCGTCGAGCAATACGACTGAATAAGGAGAGCGCTTGACGCGTTCGGTCAACTGGCCGCCCTCTTCGTAGCCCACGTATCCCGGAGGCGACCCAATCAGCTTCGAGACCGAGTGCTTTTCCATAAACTCCGACATATCGAAGCGGATAAGCGCCTTGTCTGATCCGAAGAGGAAATTGGCCAGGGTCCGCGCCACCTCCGTCTTGCCCACGCCGGTAGGTCCGAGGAACAGGAAGCTACCAATGGGCCGCGCAGGCGATTTCAATCCAGCCCTGGACCGGCGAATGGCGCGGGCCAATGCAGAGATTGCCTTCTCCTGCGAGATGATGCGCTTATGGAGCTCTTCTTCCACGCGCAGCAGCTTCTGCGTCTCTTCTTCCTTGATGCTGGTAACAGGAACTCCGGTCCAGCGGCTCACGACGTCCTCGATGTCTTCGCGGCCGACGATGCCGGCGGCGGAGTCATCGAGGTGGTACTTGTCGCGAAGAGCGCGTAGGTTTTCGCGCTCCTTCCGCTCCTCATCGGAGTAGAACCGGGCCTTCTCGAATTCGTGATTCGCAATGGCTGAATCCATGCGGTGGACGATGAACTTGATCCGCTTCTGGACTTCGGTGATCTCTTCAGGCAGCGAGGTCTGACGCAGCTTTACGCGAGCGCCGGCTTCGTCGATGAGGTCGATGGCCTTGTCGGGCAGGAAGCGATCGGGGATGTAGCGGTTCGAGTGCGATACGGCAAACTCGATAGCCGCGTCGGTGTAGCTGACTGCGTGAAACTTCTCGTAGCGATCCTTGATGCCGTTGATGATCTTGATGGCGTCGGCTTCGTTGGGCGGCGGAACCTTGACGGCCTGGAAGCGGCGCTCGAGCGAGCGGTCCTTCTCGATCGACTTGCGATACTCGGCCGGCGTGGTTGCGCCGATGCATTGAATCTCGCCGCGTGAGAGTGCCGGCTTGAGGATGTTGGCCGCGTCGAGGGAACCCTCGGCGGAGCCGGCACCCACAAGGGTATGCAGCTCGTCGATGAAGATGATGGAATTCTGGTTCTCCATCAGCTCTTTCATGATGGTCTTCAACCGCTCTTCGAACTGGCCGCGGTACTTGGTTCCGGCCACGATCAGTGACAAGTCAAGAGCGAGCACGCGCTTGTCAGCAAGGAAGCTCGGAACTTCGCCATCGGCGATACGCTGAGCGAGGCCTTCGACGATGGCAGTTTTGCCGACGCCGGGCTCGCCGATGAGCACAGGGTTGTTCTTGGTGCGGCGGCAGAGGATCTGGACAACGCGCTCCAGTTCGCCGTCGCGGCCAACCAGGGGATCAAGCTGCCCGTCCATCGCGGCCTGGGTAAGATCGCGGCTGAACTCAGCCAGCAGGCTCGACTCGCGCTGACGCTGCTGAGCAGGAGCCTTTTCCTGAGTGACGCGTGCCAGCTCGTCGCGAATCTGGGCGAGCTTGAGGCCACGCTCCTGCAGGATCTCTGAGGCGAAGCATTTCTCTTCGCGCAGTAAGCCCAGCAGTAGATGTTCTGTTCCGATATGTTTATGGCCCAGGCGTTCGGCTTCTTCAGCAGCGTACGCCAGAACGCGCTTGCATTCGTTCGATAGAGGCAGGTCGACGGAGGTCGATACCTTCTCGCGAATGGTGGTGTGCGCTTCAATCTGCTTGCGAATCGACTCTACCGAGGCATGCGAACGCAAAAAGCGATTGGTTAACGCCTTGTCCTCGCGCAACAGGCCAAGCAGCAAGTGCTCGGTTTCGATATAGGGCGAACCGAACTGGCTGGCCTCATACCGCGCGAAGAAGATCACGCGTCGTGCCTTCTCCGTATAGCGTTCGAACATTTTGTTCTCCTCTTACACCGGGCTTTGGCTGGAGATAACCGTCCGATTCTTTGTCGGCCTCGATTCCCCCTCACCGCACCCTTCTTTAAACTACGCTGCCGGAAGCTCCTGGAAAATCTCGATACTGCGCCCCGAACAGCTCTTTTGGATGGACCGGATTTGCCTAACCCTCTTCCGGCCGCCCCGGAGTTCTTCTTCCGAAAGCACCCCACCCACCGCTTCGTGAGGCCGGCATAGCAAGTCCGGACCCACTTATACCATCAGACTCAAAAACCACCCGGAAAGGTGCTTTATACCTTATCCGGGATGACCCCTCAAGGGACGAAAAACTGTCCGCAGGCCCCTGAGTTCCGCTCAAACAGCAGCGGTTCCCGTCGAGTGAAGGCGCCCGCCCTCCAGGCGCAGAGTCCGCGTACACCGCGCGGCCAGATCCAGGTTGTGGGTCACCAGGACCGAGGTGAGCCCGTGGGTTACGTGCAATCGTTCGATCAAGTCAAAAACTTTTCCAGCCGTCGACTCGTCCAGGTCTCCTGTGGGCTCGTCTGCCAGCAGCAAACGCGGATTCCCAACCAGAGCTCTTGCCAGCGCCACCCGCTGCTGCTCTCCCCCTGAGAGCTCCCCTGGGCGGTGATCGCTGCGGTCTACCAAGTCAACCTCTCTAAGCCAATTAGATGCAGTATCTATCGCCTGACGACGAGCGATTCCCCGGGCCAGCAGCGGCATTGCTACGTTCTCGACCGCCGAAAACTCCGGCAACAAGTAGTGAAACTGCCACACGTAGCCGATCTCGCGATTGCGAAAAGCTGCGGCCTCCCGGGCGCTGAGAGCTGCCACGTTGGTTGAAGCGCAGTGTACAGTGCCTGCAGTTGGCGCATCAAGGGCGCCCAGTATGTGCAAAAGTGTGCTCTTTCCTGTGCCGGATTGGCCAACGATTGCAACAAGTTCCCCTGCGCCGACCGTCAGTTCAAGGCCGCGGAAAAGCGTGAGATCTCCACGCGAGGTGCGGTAGGTCTTCTCGAGATTGTGGACCTGGATAAGAGGCGACGCCTGCTGCACCCGCACGTCTGACTGCCGCATATAGCGGATCGCCTGCCCGGCAACCGCTGGAGTGCTGAAAACCATTCGCTGGCTTCATTTTAACGGCTGAAATGGTTTTTCTGTCATGGCCAAAGTCACAGGGGAGTGCTTTGAAGTAACCAGCTTTGGATGCTGCAACACGGGCTGATGGTCTGCCGCAAGTCCCCTGGATGCGTCGGCTTCAAGGATCCAGTGCACCTGCATAGGAGAAGTTCTTTCCGCAACCGCCGATAAACTCAGCAACCCGGGTGCCGAAAGTCACGGCGAGGGGAGTCCTCGGTTGTTTAGAAACAGGGCAGGTAAAACATGAAGCGTTTGTCGTTCATCTCGATTGCATTTATCTCGTTTTTATTCATGGCTGAAACGGTCAGCATCCCGGCACAGCAGACATTCGTGGAGCGTTTCACGGCGCACAATCGATCCATGTCGTCCAAGCAGCCGGCTTTCATCACACCACTTGTCGGAGCCGACCCGAGAATCGTCCAGTACGCGAAGTTTTCTGTCGCACATCAGTACACATCCACCGGAACCGAAACCGTGAACTACGGAAACGGCCGCGGCACCGGAATTATCGTCGGAGACCGTTTCGAATTCGACTTCATCGCTCCGCCGTACATCCAGCACAACAGCGCCGCGGATGACGGATTCGGCGATACGGCTGTTCTGGCAAAATACAGGATCGCTTCAGCGAACAAGGAAGGCGGCAACTACGATGTGGCCTTCGCTCTAAGTCACTGTTTTGCGACCGGGAGCCATAAGAACGGAGCGAGAACGGACTCCTTCGGACCGACGCTCGCCGCGGGATATGCCTTCCATCGTTTCGACGTGATCTCGTCGCTCGGCGGAACACTCCCGACTGGCAAGATCGCTGCTCAAGGACGTGCCATCGCCTGGAATACCATTTCGCAAGCACACATCAAGCCGCATGTCTGGTTTGAAGTGGAGAACAATGCGACGTTCTTCGCCGGCGGCAGTCACGACGGCAAGATGCAGAACTTCATCACGCCGGCGGCTTTCTATATCATTCGCGGGAAGAATTGGAAGCCGACGCATCCTACGTACATTATTGACGGAGGCATGCAGATTGCGACTTCAGGCTTTCACACTTACAATCACAACCTGATTACGGAACTGCGCATGCTGTTCTGATCGGCTGTGACTTAGCGCTGAGGCTCCACGGCTAACTCTGAACCGCTCGAGCGCTGATCGAAGGTCTCAGCACGGCTGCTGTCACCCACCTGAACCATCGTGATGCACTCGTCGACCGGACAGACAAGCGTACAGAGGTTGCATCCGGTGCACTCGGTTTCATCGACGCGCGGAATCTTCGCCAGCGGCGTGGGATAGGGCCCGTGATTCGAAGCCGCGGCGGCACGCTCCTGGCGGGTAACCGGCGTGGTGGCGATCGAGTTGCGCGAGCGAAACTCGACGGTCGGGGGGCCGTCGTGAAGCTCGACCTGGCCGTTCACCGGACCTGACACACGATCCATGTGAATGCATTGGTGACCGCCGTCCCAGCAGGCGATGTGGCAAAGATCGCAGCCGATGCACGTCTGCTCGTCGATGTGGGCGACAATCTTGTAACTCAGATTCAGGCTCTTCCAATCCGCAACTCGTCCGAGGGACAGGCCGCGGAAATCGTCGAGGGTTGAATAGCCCTTGGTGCGCATCCAGTTCTCGAGCCCTTCGGCCATGTCTTCAACAACGCGATAGCCGTAGTGCATGGCTGCCGTGCACACCTGGACGGTTCCGCAGCCAAGCAGCATGAACTCGACGGCATCGCGCCAGTTTGAGATTCCGCCCATGCCCGAAAGAGGCAGCGCAGATGCAGGATCGGACATGATCTGCTGAACCAGGTTCAGCGCGATCGGTTTAACGGCAGGGCCGGCGTAGCCGCCGGGGGTGCTCACTCCATCGACATTAGGCTGGGGCACCAGCGTGTCGAGATCGATGCCGGTGATGGAGTTGATGGTATTGATCGCCGCTAGACCATCGGCGCCTCCGCGTCGCGCTGCGCTTGCAATCGCCCGAATGTCCGTAACGTTTGGCGAGAGCTTAACGAGCACAGGAGTACGCGCTTTCTCCTTGACCCAGGAGGTGATCTTCTCGGTATATTCGGGCACCTGCCCGACAGCCGATCCCATGCCCCGCTCGTCCATTCCATGCGGACCGCCGAAATTGAGTTCCAGGCCGTCGACGCCAGCATCTTCCGTACGCTGCACGATTTCGTGCCAGGCCTCTCGCTTCGTCTCGACCATCAGGGACACAATGATCGGGTGATACGGATAGTACTTCTTCACCTCGCCCAGTTCGCGCAGATTTTCTTCCAAAGTGCGATCGCTGGTTAGTTCGATACTATTCAGCCCCATCATTCGCATTCCGTTCCAGTCCACCGATGAGTAACGGGGACTGGCGTTGGTGATGGGATTGCCAATCGTCTTCCACACTGCGCCGCCCCAGCCTGCATCGAAGGCACGCATGACCTGCTCGCCGGAATTGGTGGTAGGTCCGGATGCAAGCCAGAAGGGATTAGGAGCATCGATTCGCCCGGCGAACTGGTGAACGCGGATATCAGGCATAAGCCGCCTCCGCTATCTTCAGGATCGCCCGCGCCGCGCGCTTTCCATCGGCCACTGCATCCACGACTTCCCTGCCGCCGTTGGAACAATCGCCGCCGGCGAAATAACGAGAGTTGCCGGTCTGTCCGGTCTCCGGATCTACGACGATGATTCCGTTGCGCAACTCGATGCGCCGCAGTTCCTGTACAAGCTGGGCGAAGGGCGATTGCCCGATCGCCGGGATGACGTAGTCGCACTCGATGACGTATTCCGAATTCGGAACGGGCAACAGTGAGTTGTCTATTTCATTCACCTGGACGGTATCGAGTAAAAGGCGACCACGTTCATTGGTGCGGATTGCGTAGGGCTGCCGGCGCCAGAGGAACTGCACGCCTTCGTGCTTGGCGTGCTCGTACTCGAAATCAAATGCGGTCATCTCACGCTCGCCGCGGCGATAGAGCAGATACACTGTTTCCGCTCCAAGACGGTGGGCCGCGCTGGCTGCGTCGATGGCCGTGTTCCCCGCGCCAACCACGACGACTGTTCCGGCCATCTCGCGCAGGCGGCCTGTCTTGTACGAGGCGATGAATTCGAGGGCATTCAGAACCCCCTTTTGATCCTCTCCGGGAATGTTCATGCGCTGCATCGCGCCGAGACCGACGCCGAGGAAGAGGAAGTCGAACTCCGACTCGAGTTCTTCCAAAGCTTCGGCTGTCTCTATCGCCGCACCCGTCCGGAACTCGACGCCCATGCGGCGAATCATGTCCGCCTCGCGGAGGCTGTCCGAGGTACGCAGCTTGTACTCGGCAATGCCGTAGGTATTCAGCCCGCCGAGCAGTTCGTTGCGCTCGATGATGATGGCATGTGCGCCATGACGGCAGAGTTCAGCTGCGCAGGCGAGCGAGGCAGGACCGCCGCCGATACACGCAACCTGAACGTTGCGCGATCTCCGAGGTGCAGTCAGCAATTCCTCACCCGTTGCCTGAAAAGAGTCCATCGCATAGCGTTGCAAACGCCCGATCTGGATTGGCTCGCTGTTATAGCGGTGCATGACGCACGCGCCTTCGCACAGCACTTCAACAGGGCAGACTTTTGCACAGCTGCCGCCGAGAATATTGGCGTCGAGGATGCGGAGGGCGGAGCCGCGAAGATTCCCCGTGCTGATGCGCTTGATAAATCCCGGCACATCGATATGGGTCGGGCAGGCCGCCGTGCAGGGGGCGTCGAAACAGTTCAGGCAACGATTAGCTTCAATGACGGCAGCCTGGGGCGCAAGCGGCGGTTTGATCTCAGTAAACCGGTCTCGCAGCAGCAGATCGTCCGGGATGGATGCGGTACTCATGAAGACCTCGGGAAGCTCTCGTACTCTGGTCTGCCCTCCTGGTTGGCGGCAAACTCCCGTAAGAAAAGGGATGAGTAATAGACGTTATCGCACTGAAACAAGCTTGGGCAAGAGCGAGATGATGTATTTAAAGCACTTCCGACCGGTATGTCCGCGAAATCAGTGGCTTGCGATTGATGCTGAAAATGACCGGCTACAAAGGGATCAATGCCGGTCAGTAAGGAATCTTGTTCGTCGAGGCGATCCAGGCGGCAAAGCTGGACCACGCCTCGTCGCGCAGAAACTGTGTCTGGGGCAGCAGGCGGTGGGCCGGATCTCTACGGAACTCGGCATAGAGGAATTCGTCATCAAAACCGGCTTTGGCCGCGTCTTCGGCACTCGCCGCAAAAAAGACCGCATCGAGGCGCGCCCAGTGGGATGCAGCCAGGCACATGGGGCAAGGCTCGCAGCTTGAGTAAAGCTCGCACCCTTGCAGGGAAAAAGTATTCAGTGCCTTGCAGGCATTTCGGATCGCCGTAACCTCGCCGTGAGCCGTGGGGTCCTTCGTCGCGGTGACGATGTTGACTCCCTCGGCGATGACTTTGCCGTCTCGAACCACGAGTGCGCCGAAGGGACCGCCATTGCCGGAGGTGACGTTGCGCGTAGCCAGAGAGATGGCTTGTCGAAGGAAGTCGGGGTTGGGCTGGGGCTGGGGCTTGCTCGGCATGGGGTGCTGCGATTTTGGTTTGCAGCGCAAATTAAGTATGGCACAGGGTTTAGCGCGATTGCAGGCGAGCCAGATCTTCAGGGCGATCGATATCAAGTTCGCCGCCGTCCAGTGCGATCTCAGTCACAGTTCTAGATGGGGCTGAAAGCAAGCCACGGGCTCCCTGATCGCCGCGCAGAGCGAGCAGGTCAGGGAAGGCCTCTCGCGGGAAGATCGCCGGGATGCCGCGCTTGCCGGAGTAGACAGAAGCAATGGCGTTGGCGGGGTTTTGCCGGAACGCAGAGATCATCCTGCCCAGGTGTTCCGCCGTAACGGCCGGCTGGTCGCAGAGCATTAACAGAACTCCGGGGACATCGGGCGCTTTCTGGAGCTCGTCAACTCCAGCGCGGATGGAACTGGCCATTCCTTCTTCCCAGCCACGATTGACGACGATGCCTGCCTTTGAAAAGTCGACTTCGGATTGGATTTGTTCCCGATGCGCTCCGAGCACAACAATCACTGGCGATGCGCCAGCTTCGTGGGCATTGCGAATCGCGCGCTGAAGCAGAGCCTCGCCGTTCAGTACCAGCAGCTGCTTCGGCTGGCCCAGCCTGCTGCTCGACCCAGCCGCGATGATCACTGCGGCCACGCTATTCATCCGCATCCTTTACGCCGGCGACTGTGATTGCGTTAGCGGTCATGGCTGTTTCTCGAGATCCGGCTGGAGCAGCAGCAGGAGCACAAGCCCAACGATCGCGAACATCCGAAAGGCCTGCTGCTGCCCGTTCCACGTGGGCGATTGCCACATCATGAACCACTCGCCGCCGATGTCGAGGAATGCGAAGAGCCACATGAGCAGCGAGACCGCCAGCGCAATCACGGCGACTCTTTTGTGCTCGTTGAACGCGTTCGCAGCCTGTCGCATCGCGCGGAAGAGATTCACTACACCCCACCAGGTCAGGATCATGCTCACGAATTCCCAGGTGATGATCATCCAGTAGAAGGCCATGTGGATCGCGGGAGAGTGGATAGCTCGACCCATCTCCTGATTTCCGGGGAAAGTCGAATCCATCGAAAGCACGTGCCGCACGAACTGGTAGTTCGAGTCGAAATCGGTAAGGTTATCGAAGACAACGAGGGTGTAGTACAGGGCGATGGCGGCAAGCAGCAACAACTTCGTCCAGCGGACGGTCATACCAGCCCGCGGTTCTTATTAAGCAGTTCGCCAGGATTCCAATTAGCCGAGATTCCAGCCAGATTGTCGAAACTGATTCGAGGATCATCTGATTGCACCAGAATCAGCAGCCTTCTGCCGAAGAGCAAGTGATATCTGACCGCATCGGCGAGGATGTGGAGCACAAGTCTGGCGAGAGTCTTATCGTCGGGGTCCCGGGCAAGGCCGATTGTCGCGAACTGGTCGTAGTGATGGAAAACGAGAGCAACTCCCCCGGTTTCTGACACAGCGAGGCCGGTCAAGCAATCGTTCAATGCATCGAGGTTCTTTCCATAGTAGTAAGGAAAGGAAAGAGCCGACCGTAGAGCATCGTGCATTTGCTCTTCGCTCTTCCATTTGGCGGCGTCAAACTCCACGACGTTGTACTCGTTCGACTCCAGCCAATTCAGGTCCATTTTGAGCGCTTCCGGTCGCCAATAAAGTGCCACCCCTCCATCGCGGAGGATAGTGAAGTCGCGGCGCTGCGCGCTATCTTCATCCGAACCGAAGACTGACATAGCAAGTGGAATTATACTCACGAGATTTCTGTCCAACTCAGCAGCCTTGCCGTTGTCCGCCATCGTGCACCTACAATCCGGTCATGAAGTTTCCCACGACCCTCCGTGAAGCGCGCGAACGTCTGGCAGACGGCGCATTAGTTCCGGACGAGCTTGCTGAGGCCGCATTGGCGCGCGCCAACTCGAATGCGGGGCTCAATACCTACCTCTGGCGCGATCACCAGTGGACCCTGGACGAGGCCGCGCGCGCTGCGAAGATACAGGCAGGTACAGGAGCCAGGTTCGGGGATGGCCGCGCGAATTTGTGGGGCATTCCGGTTTCAGTAAAAGATTGCTTCGATCTCGCGGGGACGCCCACCAGTTGCGGAGTGAAGTTCTACCGGGAGGTGAACGGAATTGCCGCGACTGATTCGTGGCTGGTCGAGAAACTAAAGAAAACCGGGGCGGTGATCACCGGCAAGACGCATCTTCATCCGCTGGCGTATGGCATTACGGGCGAAAACCCGGAGTTCGGCGATTGCGAACAGCCCGGCAATCCGGGCGCGCTTACTGGTGGATCGTCGAGCGGCGCTGCGGCCAGCGTTCTTGAGGGCTCCGCGCTCGCGGCGATCGGTACCGATACGGGCGGTTCGATCCGCGGCCCGGCGGCACTATGCGGTCTCGCGGGCTATCGTGCATCGATCGGACGCGGCGACTGGCGCGGAGGGGCGCACCTGGCACAGTCATTCGACACGATGGGCTGGCTGTTTCGGAATCTCGAAGATGCTCCACTTCTTGGCGAAAGTTTCGCAGCTCCAGCAAAAAAGATTCTGCTCCGCGAGTACCAGACCTTCGCCGTGGTTAACGATGCGTTCCTGCACGATTGCGAGCCAGCAATTGTGGAAAGCCTGCGTTCAGCCACCGATGAGCTGCACGCTCTCGGCCTTCGTAGCACCAAGATTGACGTTGACTGGTGGCATGACGCGTTCGAGATCTTTGCGCCGATCCAGGCCTGGGAGGCGGCCCGTATACATGCCGGCCACTTCGACAAGATTCAGCCGGCAATACGAGAGAGGCTTGAGTGGGGCGCCACCATCACCGACGCGGAACTAGCCACGCTGCGCGAAAGGCATGACGAATTTCGATCTCGGCTCGACGGCCTGCTGCGCGAGCACGAACTGATTCTGCTGCCGGCGTCTCCGGTTTCGCGACTGAACGTGGGCGCGGATCACAGCCAGGCCCGCAGCCGCATTCTGCGCTACACCGTTCCGTTCAGCCTGGGCGGCAATCCAGTGGTGACGATTCCCTGCCGTATTGGCGGGATGCAGTTGGCCGCCGCTCGCGAAGAGGATGAGGGTCTGCTGGATCTGGCAGGTCGACTCGGAGCACACCGCGCTTCGCGGAGATGACACGACTCGATCAGACCTGAGAGGCTGCCAACGGGCTCAGAATCAGGTTCGTAATGTTGCTGACGATCGGCTCGAAGGCGTACTTCGGATCCGCGGAGAGCTTCTTCCACGCAGGATCGTTGCGGAAGACGTTCCACTTGGCGTCGAGTTCGGCCGAGTCGGCGAAGCTGAGCATGTAGGTAAGGTTCGGCATGCGCGGACCGATCACAGTGTCGCCGTAGAAGACCTGGTGGAAGCCCGCATTCTTGAAGATGTCGAATTCGCCCGAGTGGAACATCTCAACCTTGCGGATGTGGTCGCGGTAGCTGGGGCTCTCGTACGTCCGAAGCTGAAAGATGCGCTTGCCTTTTTCAGGCGGAGTGATACGCGGCCAGCCTTCGAAGGCGATCAGCAGAGATGAGTCGACGCGAACGAATGCCGGCGATGACGCAGGCGCACTCCAGAATGGCTCTGCAGCTTTGACGTAGGTCTCGTTCTGGCTGAGATCAAGTTCAAGCGATGCCGCGGATGCAGCAGATGCCATCGGGATGAGTACGTAAAAGGTGGGTGTCTCAGGGCCGATATCAAGACGGAAGGCGCCGACGGGGCCGCCCTTGCCGGCGAGCGCAGGGATCAGCGCTTCGCTGATGTACTTCTCCACCATCGTGGTCTGCGATCCCGACTGCATGTAGTAACGGCGAATCTGGTAGTACTCGCGCTGTTTGGAGGTTTTGTCCTGTGTCTGCGCGCCGGCTCCGGGTGCAACAGCAACGGCGGATGCGGCGAGAGTTCCTGCTATAAAATCGCGGCGTTCCATGGTGCCTCCAGTAAAGCAGATGCAGCGGGCCTGCTACTCCTGCCCAATGTCCTCATTCCAGATCTCGGGGTGTTCGGCGACATAGCTCTGCAACAGCTCGCGGCAGGCGCTGTTATCGAGATCGATGACCTCTATGCCGTTCTCGCGTAGCCATTCGATGCCACCGGGAAATGTCCGGCTCTCGCCGACAATGACTTTGCCAAACCTGAACTGGCGAATCAGGCCGCTGCAGTACCAGCACGGGGCGAGAGTCGTGACCATGACGAGGTCGCGGTAGCTCTTCTGCCGTCCGGCGCGCCGGAACGCGTCAATTTCAGCGTGCATGCTGGGATCTCCCTCCTGCACGCGCCGGTTGTGGCCGCGGCTAACCAACTCGCCGGACCGGGTAAAGACCGCCGCGCCGATCGGAATGCCACCCTCTGTCCTGCCGAAGTGGGCCTGCTCCATGGCGACCGCTAGCATCGATTCGTGAAGATCGCGATTGTCGTTCATTTTCAGGAACGATCATAGGCCATGGAGGCGCATTGGAGCTCAAATGAGCACCCTGCTATTTCAGATCCTCTCTATGCGGTTATTCGGGGCAGCCGAAGGATCTCTGGAAGCGGCTCGCCTTCCTGGTCATCTGGAAACTTGTTTCCTTAAGAATTGTTAAGCGTTTACAGAGGGTCCAAACGAAGGACAGGCGTTATCTCTTTGAAAACGAAAAACTTTGCGAAATTGGCCTGCAAAAAACGGCATATAAGGATCGCGTAAACATCTCATTTCATGTGCCTAGCAGCGTTGACTTCGTGTGCGCTCGAAGTTGTAGGTTGGAGTTGATGAGAGACGCAGGTTACACCATCCGATCCATGGCTGAGCGTTGCGGAATGACCGCGCACACTCTTCGCTACTACGAGCGCGTTGGCTTGATCCAACCGGTTGGCCGCGCGCGCAACGGTCACCGAAGATATTCCGAAGCCGACGAGGCGTGGCTCAACTTTCTGCACTGCATGAGGGCCACAAACATGTCTATCCGCGAGATGCAGCAGTATGCTGCGCTTCGCGCGCAGGGCGATTCGACTTCTCTGCAACGGCGCAAGATGCTTGAAGATCATCAGGCAGGAATTGCGGAGAAAATTACCGAACTGCAGAAGGCGCATGCCCTGCTGACTCACAAGATCGCCAACTATAAGGCCGTTGAAGATCGGACGCGCATTGGCGGACCGAAGCTGGTTGAGCCGGAAGAGCGAGCCGAATTCGCAACCGCAAGCTAGAAACGACACAATGGCCCGGGATAACCGGGCCGTCATGTCAGTCACCCGACGCTCGATCGCACGCCGAGTGCATTTTTGCATGCGGTAAAAAGCAGGATTCCCACCTATAAGGGGGCGGGCGTAGGATATCGTCACGGCGTTTTCCCGTGCGCGTTTTTCCTGTTTGACTACGCCGGCAGCTCGAAAACAATCGAAAGACAGTGTCCTGTCTCAAGGAGGTCGACCTGTGGCAGACAGCATTGATACGCGCTTCAGGCATTTGCGCTCGCGTACTCCGGAGCATTCGAACCATGAGCTCGCTCCCGACCAGCAATCCATAGACCTGGAGCCTCTAGAACTTGAATCCGCAAAGGCGCGGGTAAGCCGCCGGTCGTTCCTGTCCGGACTGGGCGCGACGAGTCTTATAGCCGGTGCCGCACCATTGTCCACGGCAGCTCCGGTGCAGGAGCCAGCCCAGGAGCCGGCAGAGACAGCCGGGGGCAGCACAGTCACCCTGCGCGTCAACGGCAAGGACTACACGCTGAAGAATCTCGACTCGCGGGCAACTCTGCTGGATACCCTTCGCGAGCGGATTCACCTAACAGGTACAAAGAAGGGCTGCGACCACGGCCAGTGCGGCGCCTGCACGGTGCACGTGAACGGGCGTCGCGTGAACAGCTGTCTCTCATTCGCGCTGATGCATGAAGGCGACGAGATCACCACCATCGAGGGGGTAGGGCAGCCGGGGAACTTGCATGCCATGCAGGCGGCTTTTGTCGAGCACGACGGGTACCAGTGCGGCTACTGCACCAGCGGCCAGATCATGAGCGCGGTCGCGCTGCTTAAAGAGCCCATCGGCTCCACGGACGATGAGGTGAAGCAGGCCATGTCGGGCAACATCTGCCGCTGCGGGGCTTACACCAACATTCTTGCAGCCGTAAAACAAGTCCGGTCGCGGGCGTAAGAGAGGAGACCGACCATGGAAACATTCAATTACGTCAAAGCTCCGAGTGTTGAGAAGGCTCTGGCAAGCGCGCATGAGGCGAAGTTCATCGCCGGCGGAACCACGCTGGTCGACCTGATGAAACTGCACGTAGAGACACCGAAGACGCTGGTCGACATCAACCTGCTGCCACTGGAGAAGATTGAGAAGCTGCCCGACGGTGGACTGCGGATCGGCGCGATGGTGCGGAATTCGGATCTGGCATGGAACGATGAAGTGAAGAAGTCGTATCCGGTGTTATCAGAGGCGCTTCTTTCCGGCGCGTCCCCGCAGTTGCGCAACATGGCTACGACCGGCGGCAACCTGCTGCAGCGCACGCGGTGCATGTATTTCCGCGAGCCGAGCGCGGGCACTCCGGGCGGCTACGGATGCAACAAACGCACACCGGGTTCTGGCTGCGCAGCGATGGATGGCTTCAACCGGATTCATGCTGTGCTTGGCACCAGTGACAAGTGCATCGCAACTCATCCTTCAGACATGTGCGTGGCGATGGCGGCTCTTGAAGCGATGATTCACGTCGAGGGCCCCAAGGGCAAACGGACCATCGCCTTCGCCGACTTCCACAAGCTGCCCGGCGACACTCCGCATATCGAAAATGCACTCGAACCAGGCGAGTTGATCACTTATGTTGACTTACCCAAGCCTGTGGTCGGAGCCAAGTCCACTTACCTGAAGCTGCGCGACCGTGCCAGTTATGAGTTTGCGTTGGCTTCGGCGGCTGTTGTCGCACGGGTCGAGGGCGGACACATCCGGTACATCCGGGTGGCGATGGGTGGAGTTGGCACGAAGCCTTGGCGCTCCCGCGAGGCCGAGGCGGCTCTGATGGGCAAAGCGGCAAATGAAGCCAACTTCAAGGCGGCGGCTCAGGCTGCTCTGGCCAAGGCCAGGCCGCAAAAGGACAACACATTCAAAGTGGAGCTGGCGAAGCGCTGCCTGGTGCGCTCGCTCAAAACCGCAACAGCAACCGCGTAGTTGCATAATCTGGAGTTGCTTATGGCGACAGACATACTTCCTCACGCGGCAGGTATCATTGGCGCGGCGGTGCCTCGCATAGATGGATCTTTGAAGACCACTGGGGCTGCGCGTTATGCAGTCGATCACAACTTCCCCAACCTGGTACATGCGGTTGCCCTGCAGGCCACCATCGGAAAAGGCAGAATTCGCAGCATCGACGGTTCAACCGCGGAGAAGATGCCGGGCGTCCTGCTGGTGATGCACCACGGAAAAATCGACAATGTCTACCGCTTCTATCCGCACGAGTCCGACGGCACCATCAGCGAAGCGCGTCCCCCGTTTGCAGACGAGAAGATCTACTACTGGGGTCAGTTCGTCGCGGCGGTTGTAGCGGAGACGCTGGAGCAGGCGAAAGCGGCTGCGGCTGCGGTCAAAGTGGAGTATGAGGCGGAGACTCCCGACGTCAATCCCGACTTGAGCAATTTCGACGGCGATCGACCGGAGAGCTGGAAGCGAGGCGATCCCGACAAAGCACTGGCATCGGCGGCGGTCACACTCGACGAGACCTACGTCACTCCCGTAGAGACGCACAATCCCATGGAGCTTCACGGCACGGTAGCCGTGTGGGACGGCGAGAACTACACGCTTTACGAGTGTACGCAAGGTGTCGTCAACCATCGCGTGGTCATGTCGCAGGTTCTGGGTGTCCCTCGCGAGAATGTGCGCGTCATTTCGCGTTTCATCGGATCGGGCTTCGGCGGCAAGCTTTTTCCCTGGCCGCAATCTTCGATCGCTGCGTCGGCAGCCCGGAAGCTCAATCGACCCGTGAAAATCAGCGTCGACCGCCGCATGATGTTTTCCAACACCGGCCATCGGCCGCGCACGCAGCAGCGCATTCGCCTTGGCGCCACGCAGGACGGCAAGCTTACGGCGATCCGCCACGATTTCTTTACGCAGACTTCACAGCTCGACGATTTCGTCGAACATTGCGGCGAACAGACTCCGTTTCTTTATAGCTGTCCGAATCTCGTTGTCACCACGGGAATGGTGCGGCGCAACGTTGGTGCGCCTGCGCCGATGCGCGGACCAGGAGCTGTACCCGGCCTCTTCGCTCTTGAATCGGCGATGAACGAGCTTGCGGAGAAGCTGAGGATGGATCCGCTCGAACTTCGTCTCAAGAACGATGCCGAGCGCGATGAAGGCAAGAACCTTCCCTTCTCATCGCGACATTTGAAAGAGTGCTGGACGACGGGCGCGGAGAAGATCGGCTGGAAGAATCGCACGCCTGGGCCGGGCTCAATGCGGCGAAATGGCAAGTTCATCGGGCTGGGGCTCGGCAGCGCATCGTGGTCCGCTGCGCGAATTCCCTGCACCGCCAGCGTGGAGCTATGCCCGAATGGACGCGTCTGCGTTCGTTGTGCCACACAGGACATCGGCACCGGGACATACACGATCTTTGCGCAGGTTGTTCATGCCGCGACCGGTGTGCCACTCGATCGTATCGATGTGTTCCTCGGCGACACTTCGCTGCCGGAAGGACCAACATCCGGCGGATCGATGGCGACCAGCGCTGTGCTCCCCGCGACCACGACGGCGGTAAAATCCGCTGTAACGCGCCTGCTGCACATCGCGGCATCCCTTCCAGACTCGCCCTTTCATGGAATTAAGCCTGAGAACCTTGCCATCTCGAACGGCAGGGTGATGCAGAAGAACGATCAGCTGCCCAAGGTTGTCGGTGTATCGATGCGCTCTGGCGGACAAGTGACGGCGAGCGGCGTTCCCTTTGAAGAAGTGTTGAAGATGGCAAACCTCAGCGGGATCACAGCCACCGGGAAGACGGCGCCATCGTTCGAAGATCCCAAGGCGAAGCAGTATTCGCTTCATTCGTACGGTTGCCATTTCGCTGAAGTGGAGTGGGAGCCGGAGTTGGCTCGCCTGCGTGTGAGCCGCATCGCCTCAGTGTTCGATTGCGGCCGCATCATCAACAAGGGCGCAGGCACAAACCAGATGCTCGGCGCTGTCGTGATGGGAGTGGGCATGAGCCTGTTCGAGGAGACGGTACACGACGCGCGAACCGGACAGCCGATCAACAACAACTTCGCGGACTACGTAGTTCCGACTTGCGCCGACCTGCCCGAGCAGGACATCACGTTTCTCGACTATCCCGACTACATTGTGAACGAGTACGGTGCTCGCGGGATCGGCGAGATCGGCATGGCGGGAGTTGCGCCTGCCATTACGGCTGCTGTTTACCATGCAACCGGCGTGCGCGTGCGCAGCCTGCCGGTTCGCATCGAGGATCTGTTGAAGTCCACTGTTCACGAGGCTTGATCGCAATAGCTGCGCAAGCGCAGCGAAAGAGGCACGTATGAGCACGACCCCGGCTGGAATTATTGGGCGTCCGACGCCCCGCATCGATGGTCCTTTAAAGACCACTGGCACGGCCAAATATGCAACCGACTTCCATATCGAAGGCATGGCCTATGCCGTACCAGTCGTCGCGTCGATTGCGAGCGGGCGCATTCGCACGCTGGATACAACAGCAGCCGAGAAGATGCCTGGCGTGCTGCTGGTTCTGCATCATGGCAACATTGGCCCGCTGTACCGTACGGTGCCTGGCGATAGCGACGCCACCAACAGTGAGGTGCGCTCGGCGTTCGAAGACGATGTTGTGCGTCACTGGGGTCAGTACATTGCGCTTGTCGTTGCGGAGACATTTGAGCAGGCTACCTCAGCCGCGGCCGCGGTGCATGCGGAGTACGAGCCGGAGACGCCGAAGATACGCAAAGCCCTGGACGACTACACGGGCGAACGCAAGAAAGGAAGCCATCGCGGCAGTTTCGACAGCGCATTCGGAGCAGCACCGGTCAAAGTCGACCAGACCTACGTGACGCCGATCGAAACCCACAATCCGATCGAGATGCACGCTTCCGTCGCGGTCTGGGATCGCGATCAACTCACAATGTTCGAAACGTCGCAGGGCGTTGTGAATCATCGCGTGGTGATGGCGCAAACCCTTGGCATTCCGATCGAGAATGTCCGCGTCGTGACACGCTTCCTTGGATCCGGATTCGGCGGCAAGTTGTTTCCCTGGCCGCATTGCGCGATGAATGCAGTGGCGGCTCGCAAGCTGGGCCGTCCCGTAAAGCTGAGCCTCACGCGCCGGATGATGTTCTCAAGCGTGGGATATCGCCCGCGCACCGAACAGCGGATCCGCCTCGGAGCATCGAGCGAAGGCAAGCTGCTCGCTCTCAGTCAGGATTATCTGAATTCCACTTCGATGCTCGACGACTTTGAAGAAGGCTGCGCGGAAGCAACGCCGTATCTCTACAGTGTTGCGAATCTCTCGGTGACCAGCGGACTGGTCCGACGCAACCTGGGCGCTCCGATGTACATGCGCGGCCCTGGCGCCGTTCCCGGGCTGTATGCACTGGAATCTGCGATGAACGAATTGGCGGATGAGCTGAAGATCGATCCGCTGAAGCTGCGCATTCTCAACGATGCAGAAAAAGACGAGGAGAAGAACATTCCGTTCTCTTCGCGGCACTACCGCGAGTGTCTCGAAGTTGGGGCGAAGAAGTTTGGCTGGGAGAAACGCACGCCCGGCATCGGATCGATGCGGCACGATGGCAAGGTTCTCGGCTGGGGATTGGCCGGAGCCAGCTGGGTGGCTCTGCGGCTACCCTGCACTGCGCATGTTGAGTTCCACTCGAATGGCCGCGTCTCCGTTCGCAGTGGCACGCAGGATATCGGCACCGGCACCTACACCACTTTCGCTCAGGTCGTTCATGAGAAAACAGGCGTGCCTCTCGATCGCATCGATGTGGTTCTCGGAGACAGCGCTCTGCCCGATGGACCGATGTCGGGCGGGTCCATGGTCACCGGCTCGGTGTTGAATGCGATTGCGCATGCGTCGACAGAAGCCATGAAGAAGATGATCGCTCTCTCCACGGGTACCGAAGGCTCTCCCTTGAAAGGTACGAAGGTGGAGGAGCTTGAGTTTGCGGAAGGGCGCATTCGAAAGAAAGATCAGGCTGTGGGCGATCCTGAGTTCGCAGAAATTTTGAAGCTGGCTCGCATCGATGGCTTGAGCGCCGAGGGCAAAACCGTGCCTACATGGGAGGATCCGCAGTCGAAAGACAAATCGCTGCATTCCTACGGCGCGCAGTTTGTTGAGGTCGAATGGGAGCCGGAGATTGCCCGCCTGCGGGTGAGCCGCGTGGTCACAGTGATCGATGCCGGCCGCATCATCAATCCCCAGGCTGCCGCCAACCAGATTGCGGGTGCGGTGGTGATGGGTGTCGGGATGGGCCTGCTGGAGGAGACGATTTACGATCAGCGGACAGGGCAGCCGATCAACGGCAGCATGGCTGACTACCTGGTAGCAACCTGTGCAGACTCCCCGGATATCGATGTCACGTTCCTCGATCATCCCGATCCAGTGATGGGCGAGTATGGAGCGCGCGGTGTGGGCGAGATAGGCCTTGCGGGTGTCGCAGCGGCCATCACCGCTGCCGTTCATCACGCCACGGGTGTGCGGGTTCGCGAACTGCCGGTGAGGATTGAGGACCTGCTCCAGTCAAAAGTTCTGCAGGCGTAAAATATCGGTAGATGACGGACCTTGAGAACATTCTGCCGCTCTGGCACGAGTTGGAAGATGCCGAAGAAGACTACGTTCTGGCCACTGTGGTGGATGTTGAGGGTCCCAGCTATCGCAAACCGGGCGCACGCATGTTGATTGCGCGCGACGGTCGTCGTGCAGGTACGGTTAGCGGCGGATGCCTCGAGGCTGAAGTCGCGAAGCGGGCATGGTGGCTTACGGAATCGGGCGCTGTGGTCCGTCGCTACTCGACGGCAGCCGACGACGGCGAGATGCCTTATGGCTCAGGATGCGGCGGTGTTGTTTACGTTCTGCTGGAACGGCGTTTAACGGCGGCTCCGCTGTTGCGAGCGCTCGAGGACGCTTTTCATGCGCGCCTGCCGCTGGCGATTGCCACGGTTCTGGACGGCGCCGAAATTGGCAACAGATCCTTCGCCGGGCCTACGATCGCAGAACATCGGGCTCAAGATAAAAGCAGCCGTGATCTGGAATCAACCCTGGAGAACATGGCCGTTGGGTCGCTGGAGCGGATGCAATCAACCGACCAGCGCGTCAAAATCGGAGATAACACCACGCGAGTCTGGGTTGACTATCGTGCGGCACGTCCTGGCTTGTGGGTGTTCGGCGCCGGCGATGATGCCAAGCCGATTGTTCAGCTGGCGCGGCAATTAGGTTGGTTTGTAGCGGTTGCCGATGGACGCAGCCATCTCGCCACACACGATCGATTTCCCGCTGCTGTTTCCGTAGTCGTCCTGCCGATCTCAGAGATGCCCTGGCCATCTGTGGCAGATATGAAAGCTACAGATGCTGCGATCCTGGTGACCCATAGCTTCGACCAGGATGCCCGGATCATGGCTTCACTGCTGAAGCGGGAGAGCCTGCCTGCGTATGTCGGCGTGCTGGGACCTCAGCGTCGGACTCGCGAAGTGCTCGCGGAAGCCGCCCGGCTTCTTGGTTTGGACGCTGCTCTGGAGCGCGTCGAACAATGGCTGGGACAACTTCACGCGCCTACGGGGCTCGACATTGGAGCGGAGACTCCGGCTGCCATTGCCCTCTCGATCGTCGCCGAGATTCAGCAGACCTTGAGCAACGGCTCTGCGCTGCCGCTGCGCCAGGTGCGTGCGGTGCAGCCTGTTCCGACAAAGGCCTGAGCGATCAAGCCATAGATAAGAGCTGCTTTCAAGCTGCAGCCTGCTGCTTCAAGTGGGCGTCAAGCACGTCGAGGAACTTTGCGAGCCAGGCGGGATGCGCCGGCCACGCGGGACCGGTGACGAGTTGCCCATCCACCATCGCATCGGTCATTTCCAGCGAAACGAAGGTGCCGCCGGCAAGGCCGATCTCCGGCGCGCAGGCCGGATAGCAGTTCAGCTTGCGTCCCTTCAACACTCCGGCTGCAGCCAGCAGTTGCGGACCGTGGCAAAGGGCTGCGATCGGCTTCCCTTCCTTGTCGAAGTGGCGGACGATATCGAGGACCTTTGCATTCAGTCGGAGGTATTCGGGCGCGCGGCCGCCGGGAATCACGAGCGCATCGTAGTTCGCTGGATTGATCTCGTCGAAAGTGGCGTTCAGCGTGAAGTTGTGCCCGCGTTTTTCGGTGTAGGTCTGGTCGCCCTCAAAATCGTGAATTGCGGTGCGGACCTGGTCACCTTTTTTCTTGCCCGGGCAAACGGCTTCAACAATATGGCCGACCATTTGCAACGCCTGAAAAGGCACCATGATCTCGTAGTCCTCTACGAAGTCGCCGGCGAGAACGAGAATTTTAGCTGATTTCATTCGAAGATTCTCCGTGTGACACATGGTATCTGATGGATTGCAGGCAGTGAAGATTCAGCTGTGAAAAGCGCATGAAGCGCGGTCAAACTCGCATCCAGCCGTCGTTATAACCTAGGAAGGATGGCCGGTTCCCCAGAGACACTCGAAGCGCTGAATGCACGCATCGTCAAGTGCGATCTATGCCCCCGCTTGCGTGCGCATTGCACTGAGGTGGCGCGGGTGCGCCGCCGCGCCTATACGGACTGGGAATACTGGGGCCGTCCTGTACCGTCGTTTGGCGACCCTGAAGCGCGTGTGCTGGCTCTCGGGCTCGCACCGGGGGCGCATGGCTCAAATCGAACAGGGCGTCCGTTTACCGGCGACGGATCGGGCGACTTCCTGTATCCCGTACTGCATGATTCCGGTTTCGCATCGCAACCCAAAGCGACCTCCCTGCAGGACGGAATGAAGTTGCACGGGCTCTGGATTACCTCCGTTGGACGCTGCGCACCTCCGGGCAACAAGCCTACTCCCGAAGAGTTGCGCAATTGCGCGCCATGGTTGGATCAGGAGATGATGCTGCTCAGGAACTTGTGCGTTGTGGTGTGCCTCGGTCGCATCGCCTTCGACGGTTTGATCGCTCGCGAACAGCGTAGCGGATCGCGAATTGTCCGCGCTGAATTTCCGTTCGGTCACGGGAACGAGTTCACGCTTCCGAGCGGATTGAAGACAATCACGAGCTATCATCCCTCACTGCAGAACACGAACACCGGCAAGCTGACCAAAAGCATGTTCCTGAAGATCTTTATGAGGGCGCGGGAGCAGGCCGGATTGAAGTAGCGGATGTACGTTGGCCGCTTGAACGACTATGCTGATCATCGAATGCCGGTCACGGGAAACAGGATTGTGAGGAGGCAGTGATGCGATACGCAGCTGTTAAGCTATTGGGTTCAGTAGTGCTCATGAGTGCGCTGGGGGCGCAGGCACAAACGATGCAATCAAATCATTGGTCGAAAGCACAGCTGCTGGAACGCGCGAAGCATCTGCAGGAGCTGGCCGCGAAGGGCGACGGCTCAGGCAGCGAGACGCTGGAGAAGTATCCGCACCACTACACCATGCTCGCCTTCCGCCAGAAGAGCGGGGGCGGCGAACTGCACCAGAACTTCGCCGACATGTTTGTCATCCTCGAGGGACACGCGACCGTCGTTACCGGCGGCAGCGTTGCCGATCAGAAGACGGTCAGCCCTGGCGAGATTCGCGGCAAGTCGGTAGAAGGTGGAGCGCGCCAGGAGGTGAAGGCCGGCGATGTCGTCCACATCCCAGCCGGTATGCCGCACCAGACACTTGTGGCGGACGGCGAGACTGTCACCTACTTCGTCGTGAAGGCGGAAGAAACGCGTTGAAGGTTCTTGTCCGAAGACCCACTTATCAGGCTGCGTCGCTAGCCGAAACTGTAGCAATGCCGCGCTCAAGTTTCTTCGAGAGGTAGATGCTCCCCACACAAAACCCTATGAACAAGTAGTAGCCGGGCAGAATGGTTGAGCTGTCTGTCGGCAAGACGAGTTGCTGAACAGCAGGCTGCGAGCGAATGCCGCCCATGCCGCCTTCGATCACACCGTTGAAGGCGATAAACGACATGAAGATCGCCAGCACCATCACGTCGGCCATGGACCACTTCGACAGCTCGAACGCCAGCATCCTCACGATGCGGCTATTGCGCAGCAACGATGGCCGGAAGAGCGATGCGCTAAGCGCCAGCATCTTGAGCGCCGGGAAAACCACGCTGAAGAGAATGACCAGGATAGCAACGAGCGACATCGCAGGCCGATGCATCTCGATCAGGCTTCGGGATACTTCGAGCACTGTCTTGCTGCGGTAGTAGAGCGACTGATCGCGAAACTCGATGGGCGCACCGAGCAGGGTCGCATCGAGACGCGTGACCCTCACTTCCACTTCGAGCATTGGGCTCAACACACCGCCCACCAGCATGGTAAGGCAGAACAACATCAGAACTACAACTGCCGCTCGCGACAACGGACTTCGGGTTGCGGTGAGCAAGATGAAAGCGATGGTCGCCGCTGCGAGAACGATGAGGTAGTCCCTGTTAAGTTGCGCGTCGGATTCTTGAATACGACTGCTCAGTTTCTCTTCGCATTCTGCACCTGAGGAGCAACCATGGCGTTTCAGGATCGCTGAGTACGTCGTCATATCCACTGAGCTGAACGTGTTCTTGACGGCATCGTTCAGCACCGTGCGAACAGACTCTTTGAATGCCTTTTGATTTTGCGGTTTCGACAACTCGGCCAGCACAACGTTCGTGTATTCCGGAACGTGCGGCCGGAGCGAGTTGACGATCATGTTCACCATCATTGGAGGTACGGTGAACGCGGCCGGCGCCGGTTTCGCGCTGGAACCGGCGGGCTGTTTCGCTTTGGTGCCGGCGGGCTTCGGAGCGGTCATCTGCTTTTGAATGCTGTCGAGCAGAGAGTTGAGAGAGTGCTCAACCATCGGTCGTAGATTCTGGCCCTGTCCATTGAGTTCAAGCTTATCCACCTGCGCATTGAGTATCGGCCCAATGATGCCGCGCCATTGATCCGCGCTCAGGAGGCCGTAGCGGACGTGCTGCAACTCAGCCAGATCGATGCGAATATCGCGGCGTTTGGCAAGGCCATCTGTGGTGAGCCAGGTGAACCAGATCGCCGGAAGCAGCAGGATCGCACCTATCGCGAGCCTGACATGGAACCAGTGCGAACGTTCGCGCCGCGGGAGATTCGTTTGTGCGCCCAAGTCCTTCACATCAATGGATACGAGTATATGCGGTCTCTCGCAGGCTCAGGAAACACTGGAATTTGGGGGGATTATCCGATCGAGGGTTGATTGACAGGCCGAGCTGCGAGCGCTCCGGGCAAAGCGCTCGCGAACCTCAAACAGCGTGATAGGGCTTGCTGTAGTGTGTGGACCACTGTACAAGGTCGGCATTGAGGAAACGATAGCTGCCATGATCGGGATCGATCTCGAGCAACATATAGGCATTGGGATCGTAGCGCGTGGCGGCCATGATGTAGTGCTGCGGTCCGTAGGTGTGCGCGAAATCGACCCATTTGTGCACGTGCCCTGCGACGACCAGTTGAATCGTGTCGGCGTACTTGCGCAGCAAAGGATGCAGCCCGAAGTCGCGGACTTCTTTATCTTGTACGGCAAGCAGCGGGTAGTGTACGAAAACGAAAGTTGGTTTGCGCTGCGAGAGCTGCGCCTCGAACCACTGCAGCTGCTCTTCGCCGAGACTTCCCATGTTCGGATTAAAATTCGCGGCCTTGTTATCCTGCGTCGATCCTAAAAAGTTGTTCAGGTGAACGAACTTGTAGCCCTTATAGTCGAATGCCCAGTAAGGGTCGAGATTGAATTTGGCCTTGAAGAGACGGTGGCTCATCTCCCGCGGCACATGATGCACATCGTAGTCGTGATTGCCCCATCCGATATGGACAGGCATGCGGAAGCCGTCGGTAATGGCTTTTGCATTGTCGAGGCGGGTTTTGTTTTTGAAGTAGAAGTCGTAGTCCTGCGAGGGGTAGTTGTGGAAGTAATCGCCAAGGAGGAAGACCTGCTCGATCGCCGGAGAAAGTGAGTTGATGAAATCGCGCGCGGCGACCAGGCGCGGCGTTGTGAGGAGGATACTTTCGTTGTCTTCGGCTCCGTTTTCACTTCCCTTCACGTAGAAGTCGTCGATGATGTGAGTGTCCGCGATGAGTGCGACGTAGAAGCGCCGGCTCCCGGACTGTGGCGCAACCTCACGCGCCCAGAGCGAGCGCGTGAGATTTGCGGTGAGAGCTGCGGCGGTGAGTGCTCCGAAGCCGCGTCGGGTGATGTGGGCCATGCAAGCCTCTCCTGGTTAGAAGCTGAGTTTTCCCGCGACCTGAAGCTGACGCGGCGGGAAGGAGCTTGTGATCGAGCCAAAGCTGCCGGAGCTGCGGTTCGAGTTTGGCGCCGTGTAGTTGACCTTGTTCAGCACATTGAACGCCTCTCCGCGCAGATCGAATGACGAATGCTCGTTCCAGAGGCGGAAGCTCTTGTGAAGACCGAGGTCGAACTGGTTGAAGCTCATGTCGCGAAGCGAGTTTCTTCCGGCAGAGCCGTATGGGTGGGAAGGATCGCTGGGCAGCGTGACGGCTGTGGTGCTGAGATAACCGTTGAGCGCAGAGGTAGTCTTGACCCAGTTGCTGCTCGAGTTGATGGCTTTACCGTTTTGGTTTGGCCGCTGTGTCAACAACGGGCTGAGCTGGAATGCGGCCGCCGGGCTGTAAGTGAGATTAAAGGGCTGACCGCTCGTATCGGTGTTGATGGCCGTAAGCTGCCAGCCACCGAGAACTGAATCGACAGCGCGCGGCAGGCCGCTGGCGAAGCGACGACCGCTGCCGAACGGCAGATCCCAAACCACGCTCAGAGTATTGTTCAGGGGCTGGTTGTAGGCGGACGGACCGCGTTCCCCATCCAGGTTAGCCAGGTTGACGCGAGAGTTGTCGCCGTTGGGTGTATCGAGGTGACCCGAGGCATTATCAATCGCCTTCGACCATGTAAACGAGTTGAGCAGGTAGATACCGCCGGCATAACGATGCTCGAACTTTGCCTGGAGGCCGTTGTAGCTGAGGAACCCCGCGGGAATCGATTCCTCGATGGTGGTGAACGTCGTGATCGGGCGGCGAGCCTGCACGCTCAGCGTTCCGGTAGGTGAGTTTGCTGCAGCCTGGTTGAGATCGGCCAGCACCCATATGTGAACGCCGTGTTCGCCAACGTACGAGAGCGTCAGCACGCTGTTGCGGCCGATTTCGCGTTGCACATCAAGGTGCCACGCCTGCACATAACCGGTCGGAATGTCCTTCGGGATGTACCGGGTCTGCGCAATCAAGGTGTTGAAGTTGCTGGCTGCGACGAAGTTCGAGGGATAGCCCTGCATCACCGTGCGGAAGCAGTTGATGTAATTGTCGGCGGTGCAGACCGGCTGCTTGGTTCCAGTGAAGGCGAATGGCGCCACCTGGTTGACAGCCGAGTTGATGATGTAGGGTCCGTTATAGGCAAGCAGATTCTCGCCGCCCTCGCGATTGAACTGATCGAAGCTCAGTCCGTAGGCCGAGCGTATGACTGTCTTCGGGTCAACCTGCCACGCGATGCCGAAGCGGGGCGCAAAATCCAGCTTCGGCGTATTCACCAGCGCTCTCTTGTAGAGCGAGCCACTGGAAGCCTGAATGAGCGTGTTGCTCGAGGGATCGAAATTAGCCAGGGTGTTTCCGTCGACAAACTGCGGCGTAACCAGCTCATATCGCAAGCCAGCATTGACAGTCAGCGAAGGCAGCAGCTTCCAGTCATCCTGAACATAGAAATAGTTCATCCGCTGGTGGTAGTTGACGATGCGGAAATTGTTGAGCTGATAGCTGTCGCGCGCGCCAGTCAGGAAGTCGGTGAGATACGCTGCCCCTCCCGCACCGGCGTCGCTGGTGCCGGAGCCGTTCTGACTGAATCCCTGGCTGAATGTCTCGCCGCCATAGACGGGATTGAAGTCATCGACCTCGGTATTGACGGAGAGATATTCCCAGCCGAACTTCATGCTGTGGCGTCCCCTGATGAGCGAGTAGTTCAGCTTGGGATTGATGACGAACGGGTTCTGGAACTGCGGGTTCGACGTTTGCGCGCCCCAGGTGCTGAAGTTCTTCACGCTCTCATTGCTGAGGCGGCGAACAACCGTCTTGTCCGTGGGAAGGCCGGGAACGCCGGCCTGCACGTTGAGGCTCTCCTGCCCCACAAGATACGGAGCCTTGCCGCCGTGCGTCCAGGTGAATCCGATGCGGGCATCAATCGTGGAGTTCGGTCCAAAGGCGTGCGTGATTCCGGAAGCAATCTGCCGATTGTATGCGTGAATGGTGCCGTTGCCGCCATCACCCGCATCTCCGGGGATGGAGGTTGCGTCCACGATGTCGCCTTTGTGATCGCTGTAGCGTCCGAAGACAGTGGTCTTCGAGCTCAAGATATAGTCGAGGCGGCCGTCTCCCTTGTCGTCTGTGAGCCGTGCGCGCGGGAATGAAACATAGTTGTTAGAGAAGCCGGCAATGTTGGGAGACGGAAGCGCATTGATGACCGCAGTCGCCAGCGGAGTCCAGTCTGATTGCGGAACAATTCCGTTTGCGTAAACCGTGCCGGTGATCGGGTTGCGCAGAGAAACGGGAGCGCCTGTGCTGGTCTGGAAGATGCCCTGACGCTGAAGATCGGTGGGGACAGTGGCCGCCGCATACTGTGCCTGCACCTGGCGATTGCCTTCGTAGTCTGCGAAGTAGAAGAGCTTATCGCGCAGAATCGCCCCACCGATGTCGCCGCCAAACTGGTTGCGGATCAGCATTGGCTTTTGCGCTTTGCCCGTGAGCTTGTTGAGAGGCGCGGCGAATGGTCCGATCGCGTTGAAGATCGTGTTGCGGTGGTACTCCCACAATTTGCCGTGAACCTGATTGGAGCCGCTGTTGATGGATACGTTGACCACTGCGCCCGAGGCACGACCGAACTCGGCAGAGTAGTTGTTCGTTTCAACGCGAAACTGGTTGATGGCGTCGGGAGACGGAGGAATTGCCTGATTTGAGAATCCCTGGTTCGAAGTGCCGTACGCATTGTTGTCCAGGCCGTCAAGCAGGAAGTTATTGAACTCCGAGCGCTGGCCGTTCACGTTGTATGAAGCGTCGCGACTGGTTACTGACTGGTTCTCAAGATTGTTGCGGCGGACTCCAGGGGCGAGTGACATGAGGTCGCCGTAAGCGCGGCCATTCAGAGGCAGGTCGTGGACCTGGGTCTCAGAGATCATCGTTCCCGTTGATGACGTTTCGCTCTCCAACTGAGTTGCGGCGCCGGAAACCACCACGGTTTCGGCAACGCTGCCGGGCTTGAGCGTGACGTCGACACGCTGACGGGTGTTTACGTTAACGGCAAAGGGATCAGTAATCGAATCGTTGAAGCCGGGCGCGGATGCGGTGACCTTATACCGGCCGACGTGGACATCGGAGAACTGGAAATGTCCGTCATTGTCGGTTGTCGCCGCGGTGATGATGCCGGTGCTGGCATTGACAAGCGTCACCTTGCCGTTCGCGATGGGTGCTCCGCTCGAATCACGAACAAAGCCGAGAACTGCGGAGGTTTCAAACTGCGCCCAGGCAATGGAACCGCAGACGAGCAGAAGAACTGCAAGGAAGGTTTTGCGTCTCACAATGTTGCTCCTAAAATTTGTGTTTCGTGATGTTCAGGACCTTTGTTGGCCGGCATCCCGCAGTCGCACAGACAAGGGGGTCTGCGCAAGGGAATCACAACCAGGCCCAGAGTTAAATTCGCCATCATGGGGAAGACTCTGAAATACCCTACGGGCCTGCTAACCCCGTGTCAATCGCCATTTGTCACAACTATGAACAAATTGGAAACTCGACGCAACTGCCCCATCCAATGCGCGTCAGGTGTTTCGCATGTACCTGAAGATACGGGTAGTTCGTAAATATCGTGTTAAACCGATTTTGTGAATGCAACATCATGTTAAATCGATTTGCGAAGAACGCTTGCCACGAGCCTGAACGCTGGACCCAGGAATCGAGAAAGCAAACACACGGGGAACATCTCAGCTTAATGTTTTCTATTCCGGATGGATGAGGTCGGCGTCTTCTCGCTGATTTGAGGCGTGAGAATCAATTGGCGGCAGTCTTGCGAAAGGCGCCAAAGCCAGAACTAATTGGAGCGGGAGACCGGGATCGAACCGGCGACATTCAGCTTGCTGACGGACCGGCTATTCAGGATGCAGTAGCAATGAGCACAAATTGCGCGATTGGCTAGTGTCTATGCGGGTCAGCTTCCATTCCCGCGTACACTGTTGCATCCTGATCACCTGTGCTCAATCCCGCTAAGAGTTCCGAGAATCCCGCCGGTTTGCAGAGAAATCTGTGGAGGTTATGCGGGCATCAAGCTCCCATTCCGTGGAAGCTTCGATATGCCAAAATAGATGTTGTCCACCTCGCTTCTCTCTTTTGCTGAAGTCCGGTGATCTGAATGAACGGAAAAAAACCCGAGGTAATCCTTGTTTACAAATTTCGTTACCCGCCGATTGAGGAAGTATGGCACCGAACTTTCTCTCGAAGAAAGGCAAAAACTGATTCGTAAAGTCGTATTGTTTCAGGTGAGCCCACTCGGACGTTTTTTGGATATTCCGATTTCGATTTTGTTCAGCGGCAATCTGAAGATGCTGGCAGCTATTTATCTGTCGGATAAATGGAATAGTCATTGGTATGTACAGCACTATGAAGCTCAGTTCATCTCAATGCGCAGAAAGCCAGTAAACATTCTCGAGATTGGCATAGGCGGATACGATGACCCACGCAGCGGAGGAAGTTCCTTGAGAATGTGGCGCACGTACTTTCCCAACAGCCAGATCTATGGAATTGATATCTATGACAAGACTCCGCATGATCGGCGCCGAATAAAGACGTTCTGCGGCAGCCAAGTTGACCCTGCCTTTCTGGATTCAGTGGTTAACAAGACAGGTAATCTCTCCATCATCATCGATGACGGGAGCCACCAGAATGAACACGTACTATTCACTTTTCAACACCTGTTCCCACACCTTGCCGACAATGGCATCTATGCGATTGAAGACACTCAGACCTCTTACTGGCCGAAAGACGGTGGAAACGCGATCGATCGCAACGATCTGCGCACCACGATGGGATACTTTAAATCACTGGTTGATGGGCTCAACTGGGAAGAGTTCCCCGGCGATTACAGCCCATCCTATCTAGATCTGAATATCAAATCGATCGCCTTCTATCACAATCTCATCATCATCACCAAGGGTTCTAATCGAGAGCGTGGAGGAAGACCCCAGCCTCAGGCGTCGGTATGAGTAACGAGTCCCTTACAGGCAGTGCCGACACAAAAAAGCGAACCTTAGTTCATCTTTGCATTGGGCAGCAATTTCACGAGAAGAAATCCGAGATCGCCAGCAATACCAGCTGAACGTCGGTCGCTCCAACTATCGCCTGGTACTTACCTTGACGACAGTGCACGTATCCACAAGGACATCCACAAGCAACCGCTAAACCTGCAAATCCAGATTGCAAGTCGCGGTGGTTTCAGGCTCGCCTAAGCGGGTCCTACTTTCCAGGCCACCCCATGCCCCCTTTCAGGCCGGGGTATGGTCTACGGTATATATCCCCCTCCGGGATTTTTCGCTAAAAAGAGCCAATAACGTCGGCGAGCCGTACCACACTATCAACCGAAAGATAGTTCAGTCTTTCCAGAACGATAGGCACTGGCAGGAGGACTCGATATGGCAATCAAGCTGATGACACACTCGGTGGGCCCGATTGCTCTCGCCGCTGCACTGCCAGGGGGCGCTCCTGCCAACACATCGTTTACGCTGACATCCAGCGGAGAGCCTTTTTGCATTGTCGGGTTCTACGTCGATGCTGCCCGGCACAGTCCCTCGGTATCAGGGTTAGTTCAGATTGAGTTGAGCCGAATCAATGGAAGCGGCGTTAGTCACCCGATGATAGAGCTGGCCGATGGGTGGACCGTTAAACCGCAAGACCTTGTGATCAGCCTCGGATCAGTGATGAGCTCTTCAAACAGTCTCTCGTTCCACCTCATACAGTGGCCGGCTGCCAGCGGTACTGGTGTGTCTTTCGATATTGATGGGAGGATCGTTTTTCTTGCCGAGGAAACCGTCACCCTCATCGTCGCGATAACGGAGCCTTAGATACTCCGAAAAAGGCGAAGAAACGAGTGGGCGACAGCGCTCCCAGAACCGGAAAGTGGCCCGAGGACGGCCCGCCACTGTAGCTAAGCCAGTGATATTCCGAAATATCGCCCTTCGTGATTTTGGCGCCTTGAAATAGAGCAGGCCAAAACTAGGAAGGGCAATCGAACGGTGCAGTTGAATCAGGGAGCTTTCTCTGCTGTGACGAAACTATGGGTTCGTGCGCAGCAACTCGGAGCATGCGAGCCGGGTCACTTCCTCCTGCCTGGCAATTGGTCGTGGCACACCAAATCAACCGATCCTCTGAAGGGCAAGCACGGCTTCAACGTCGATTGCCATCAGCAAAGCTGGAGTTCGGCATGGAGAACGCTACGGGCTGCGGCTGCGGCTTCTGTTGAAAAGAGAGCCAAGGACAATCGAGAACTGACGTTTTCCGAACGCAAGGACGCCGCGGTACTGAAGAGCGTCGGTTTTCACTCAATGAGAAGGACGTTCATCACGGCTATGGCTGAACGCAATGTTCCCCTCCCCGTGACAATGGCAATGGTGGGCCACAAGAGTCCACAGATGACGGACCGCTACACGCAGATCTCCAGTGATGCGCAGCGTCAGGCCGTAGAACTGCTGAATAAGACATATGAACGGACCCCATTTGTGGAGGTTTTTGTGGAGAAACAACAAAACCGGCCAACCGGCGGTCTCTAAATCACTGAATTAATGGAGCGGGAGACCGGGATCGAACCGGCGACATTCAGCTTGGGAAGCTGACGTTCTACCACTGAACTACTCCCGCTCTTTGAGTGGGCATCTTGTGAACCGGTGTTCAAACGGCTCCCTGGTTGCCCGTCACCATTATAGCCATTAAGGCGCTTGTTCCGGCTCGTTTACGCCGGCAGGACGTTAGCCAGGTAATCTGTCTCGCCGAAACCAAACTCACCAGCGCGAGTGACCTTGTTGTAGCCGCCAGTTTTCAACGCCCGGTGCTTCTATGAGATATCTCGCTATCATGGAGTCATCCGCGTTCCCCCGGAGGTCCATCCCTTGTCAACTGACGTGGCCCAGCCCCATCCTCATCTCGTCACTGACGTCGGAGTTAGAACCCAGGCACCTTCAACCACATCGGTGCCCTGGTACATCTGGGCTGGGGCGCTCGCAGTTACATCGGCATTTGTCGGCGGCCAGTGGGATGTTTCCTGGCATCGCTCGATCGGACGCGACTCCTTCTGGACTCCTGCACACATGGCCATTTACGCCTGCGGCGTGATCGCGGGCATTGTAGGGCTGTACCTTGTGCTCACCACCACGTTCGGCAAATCGGCATATGCCGCGCATCTGCGCGAAGTTTCAGTCAATATCTTCCGATTGCGTGCACCTCTGGGTGTGTTTCTGGCGGGGTGGGGCGGCGTGGCAATGTTAACCTCTGCGCCCTTCGATGACTGGTGGCACAATGCGTATGGGCTTGACGTAAAGATCATCTCGCCGCCCCATGCGCTCTTGATTCTAGGCATAAGGGCAATCGACTTCGGAATGCTTTTCCTGATGCTCGCGGCAATGAACCGCGCCTCCGACGCCGGAGACGCGAACTACAAAAGCCTGCGCCGGCTTTTCTTGTATCTCGGAGGACTGGTACTCGGCGGCCAGATGTTCTTCATCATGGAGTACACGTGGGACGTCTCGCTTCATCGCGTCATCGCGTACATCGTCCTGGCAATCACAGTCCCGGTCGTGATGGCCACTATCTCACAGGCCTCGCGCTTCCGCTGGGCCGCTACGACGATTTCGGCAATCTACGCTGCTTCGCTGATTGCATTTGTTTTGATCCTCCCGCTCTTTCCCGCACAGCCCAAGCTGGGCCCGGTCTTCTATCCGGTAACGCACCTGGTTCCACCGAAATTCCCAATTCTACTGATCGTCCCCGGATTTGCTTTGGATCTGCTGTGGCAGCGGACGAAGAGCTGGAAGATGTGGCAAATTGGGCTGGTCTCCGGAATTGTTTTCGTAGCGGTGATCTTCGCTGTGGAGTGGCCGTTTGCCAGTTTCCTGCTCTCGCATGCGAGCGAGAACCGGTTTTTTGGAACCATCTACTTTGATTACAATGCCAGGCCGGATGGCTATGAGCGGTTGCGGCGATTCTTCCGGCCAGACTCGGGAATGACGCTGTGGCTGGGGCTGCTTCGAGCTTCTGTCTACGCATGTATTTCGACGTGGCTGGGGTTGCTCTTCGGACGCTGGATGCGCGGAGTACAGCGATGAGCCCAGCCAAATGGAAGATATGGTGCTGCGCGCTGGCCGGAATTCTGCTGTGCGCCGACAACTCATATGCGCACGTTGGGAACAAGGACATCTACCAGACCATTGCTGTGGGACCCTACAAGCTGTTCGTAACGGTGCGAACCCCGCTGGTCATCCCGGGCATAGCCAACGTAGAGGTGCGTTCCAGCGGAACTTCAATTCGCGGCATTACAATTACTCCGCTGCCGCTGACAGGAGAGGCTTCAAAACATCCTCCCAGCCCGGATGCGATGAAGCCTTCGAACGGCGACCCAGCCTTCTACACCGGTTCCCTTTGGATTATGGCTTCAGGATCGTGGCAGGTGCGCTTCAACATCGATGGAGCAGGCGGCGTGGCGACGGCCAGTGTCCCGGTGCCCGCCGTTGCAACGAAGATCCAGACTCTGGGTGGCCCGATCCGCTGGATACTGGGCACGTTCGTATGCATCCTTTTGCTTGGCGCAGTGGGCATTGTGATGGCCGCCGTGCGCGAAGCGCGCTTGCTTCCAGGAACTTCGGCTGACTTGGCGCGTCGCCGGCGTGCGCTCGTCGTCGGTGCTTTCACGCTGGTCCTTTGCACAACTGCGGTGTACCTGGGCGGTAAATGGTGGAAGGTGGAGGCGGCGGACTATCGAGCGAAGATGCATCGCAACTCACAGTTGCGAACGAGTCTGACTGCGAATCGTCTGGGGCTCTCCATCGGTGCCCCTGATCCTGATGGCGAATGGAAAGAAGTCGAGAACTCCCAGCTTCTAACGGATCACGGTCACCTGATGCATCTCTACGCAATCCGCTGGCCCGAGATGGATGCAGTGTTCCATCTGCATCCGGTGCCGAACGGCAAAGGCGGATTCAGCGATATGCTCCCCGCGATGCCGTCGGGAACATATCACCTCTACGCCGATGTGGTATTTCGCAATGGCTTCCCCGAAACTGAGACGGCGACCCTCGCAGTTCCGGCGGGGATGTCAGGGAGTCCGCTCGGTAGCGAGGACGCCAGTGCGTCGCCGCAGCCAATATCAAATGGGCAGCTCGGTCCTCGTTTCAAGCTTCCGGATGGTTACGTGATGGAGTGGGAGAAGCCGGCCGGGCTGGTCGCAAATACTCCCTACGATTTCGTCTTTCAACTTCTCGATCCGCAGGGCAAGCCGGCTACAGATATGCAGCCGTACCTGGGCATGCCCGGGCATGCGGCATTTGTGAATACCGACGGCACAGCCTTCGCTCATACGCATCCCGATGGTTCAGCCGCAATGCCTGCGGTAATGCTGGCTAACGAGAGCTCCGGCCTGTCGATGAACGGTATGGAGGGCATGACGGAGAGCAGCGCCATGAACATGAGCACCGAGCCGGTCTCCCCGACGGTGGCCTTCCCCTATGGCTTTCCGTCCAGCGGAGCGTATCGCATCCTGATCCAGATGAAGCATGGAAGCACCATCGAAACCGGAGTCTTTGACGCGAACGTGCAATAGCGATCGCCTGACTCACCTCTCTGCATAAGGATGTCTTGTATTTCAGCGCTATTCGCTTCTCAATGCGGTGAGAGGATTCACGCGCATGGCTCGCACTGCAGGTACGCCGCAGGCAACCAATGCTACGAGCATCAATAGGACGGCAACCTCCAGAAAAGTTTTGGGATCATTAGGCCTGACGTTATAAAGCATGCTCGACATAAATCGCGTCACTCCTAGAGCTCCCGCCATGCCAAGAATCACGCCGGCCACGGAGAGAACAATTCCCTGACGGATCACCAGTTTCATGAGATGGCGCCGCTGAGCGCCGAGGGCCATGCGGATTCCGAGCTCGCGTGTCCGCATCGCCACTTCATACGCGAGAAGCCCGTAGAGGCCGATGCAGGCAAGAACTGTCGCCAGCATGGCGAAGAAGCTTGACAAGCGTGAAAGCAATCGCTCCTGAAAGTGGGTCTGTGCGATCTGCTGGGTTTGTGTGCGCACGTCGAAGATGGGGAGCCGGCTGTCGGTTTCCGCAACGATGTTCTTCACGGTATTGATGAGCGCTGTCGGGTCGCCGGCAGTACGCAGCGCGAAGTAAGCGTGGCCGTCGACCAGCGGCGTGTAGATGGCTGGCCGGATCGGGCGCTTCAAGTCCCTGTATTTCGTATCGCCGGAAACGCCCACGATGCGATATCCGGGACGAGGAAAATTACGCGGATCATCGCTTTCCGCGTTGCCGAAGTGAATGCCGATTGGATTTTGCCTGGGGAAGTACTGTCGAGAGAATGTCTCATTGATGATGACCGGAATCGGCGCCATCCGCGCAAGCGATGTCCTGGCGCGCTGTGCGTCAGCATGACCCGATGGAGCCGAAGGATTTTTGACACTCGCCTGATCCATCGCTTTTTCTGCGGCACTGGTCACCTGGGTCGAAGAAAAATCTGCGGAATTGAAAGTACGCCCGGCAAGCACCGGGATGCTCATCGTTGAGAAGAAGCCGGGTCCTACCCGCAGCCTATCCGTACCGACATTCGTGTTGTGTGCCGCACCATCCAAGTGCACTTGTGTAGCCGAATAGCCGCCTGCCAACAGCGGTTCTTCCGAGTAGGTTGCTGAGGCTACTCCGGGAAGCGCAGCAAAGCGCTCCTGCAATTGCCCGAAGAGCGGCGTGATCTGCTGATCCTTGTATCCGGTCATGGTGGGATTGATGCCGAAGAGTAGCAGCTTCTCCGTATTGAATCCGGGGTAAACCGCCTGCACATTGATCAGCGTGCGAACCAGCAGTCCCGCGCCCACCAGCACAACGATCGAGAGAGCCATCTGCAATACAACCAGAACGTTACTGAAACGGATGCGTTGACCGGTGTGCGCGCTGCCATGAACTGACGAGGCGTTCTCCCGAAGAGACCGGGTAAGATCCGCCCGCGAACTGCGCAGTGTCGGCGCTAGCCCGGAGAGAATGCCAGTCCCCAGCGTGATTGCAATCGTGAAGGCCAGCACTCTTGCGTCCGGCTCAATTACAAATGGAAAGGGCTGATCCAATCCGCTTGCCACCATTTTGGTGATGGCCACCACTCCCCAGTAGGCAAACAGGATCCCCAGTGCACCGCCGGCGACGGAAAGCAGAACGCTTTCCGTTAGAAGCTGCCGCACAATACGAGCACGGCCGGCGCCCAGCGCCTGGCGCATTGCCATCTCTTTCTGGCGCTTTGCCGATCGCGCGAGTATCAAACCCGCCACGTTCGCACACGCAATCAGAAGGACGAATCCAACAGCCGCCATGATCACGTTCAGCATGGGCGCAATCGAGCCGCTCTCCCCGCCAAGACCCTGCTGAATGGGCACAAGTGTGATGGCAGGGGCATCGCTCTCGCTGAACAATGTGTTTCCCACCGTCTGACTGTGAAACATTGCGGTGACAGATGATTGTGCCTGAACGATTGAAGCGCCGGGCTTGAGTCTAGCCACAACGAGAACCCAAAAGGTGGACGGACCGGCGAGCCGGTCATCTGTTCCCCACCACTCGCTTCTCACGCGGTCCACGAGTGAAAGAGGCATGAAGAAATCCTGAAGCTTGCCCGGCGTGAGGTGATTGAATCCGGGTTGCGCAACTCCAACGATTTCGGCCTCGACACCGTTGAGACGGACTGTGCGACCGACAACCGATAGGTCTGCACCGAACGCGCGCTGCCAATATGTGTAATTCAGCACGATGGCCGGTGGGGCGGTACGAGTATCATCGGCCGGTCCAAGCGCGCGACCCAGGTAAGTCTTCAGGCCCAGCGTTGAGAAGTATTTGCCGGACACATACTCGCCGCGAGCAATGCTGGCCGGGCCGTTCCCGCTCATGTCAACCTGCAACGGACCGGCGAACGCGGCGACATCCGAGAATGTATCGGTCTGGCTGCGAACCGTTTCGAAGTAGGGGACCGAGAAGGTGCAGTGGTACTCCACTCCGCAATCTCCATAGTCGCTCTGGCCCCAGAACTTCGGATCATGGTGGGCCGACCAGCTGAAAATCACAAGCTGTTGCTGATCCACAACCGGAAGCGGCCGAAACATCACTGCATCGATCGCACTGAAGATAGCCGTGTTGGCCCCGATACCGAGCGCCAGCGTGATGATGGCGACGAGCGCGAATCCCGGCGACTTGGACAGCATCCGGATCGCGTAGCGCAGATCTCTCCCGGCGTCGCTCCAATAGTCCTTCATCCGTTTGCGTCGGTCCATATTGCCGCTCATCCGTTCGCCTATTTTCTGCAAGGACCTCAAATCACCGAACTGGCGCTCGGCTTCACGACGAGCCTCATCGAGATTCCATCCCATCGCGATGAGTTCATCCGTCTTGGCCTCGATGTGAAAACGCAGCTCATCCCTGATATCGGACGCTCTATCGTTGCCGAACAGGCGGTCAAAACGGCGCCACATCGGAATCGGTTTCATCCCAGTTCCTCGCGCAGGGGAGATTGAGTCGCTCCCAGCACCTTGGCGACCGCCGCCGCGTAGGCCTCCCACGTCTTCACTTCATCGCGGAGACGGCGCTTGCCTGCGGTGGTTAAGGAATAGAACTTGGCTTTACGATTATTCTCCGAGAGGCCCCATTCGGATTCGAGAAGTCCTTTGCCCTCCAGGCGCCAGAGAGCCGGATATAACGTGCCCTCCTCCACGATCAGCGCATCGTCGCTTTGACGTCGAATCAGGCTCGTAATGGCGTATCCATGAAGCGGACCCCACACCAGTGCCTTCAGGATCAGAACATCTAGTGTGCCCCGTAAAAATTCGAGTTTAGAGCTATCTTCCATGCGGTCCCCTGACGTTTCAAGGGGAAGATTCTCATAGCTCCCCTTCGAACGCAAGGGGAATGTGATGAGCGGCTCTGTGACCCCGAAGCGCGCAGCGACTGAATCATTCGTTTCGCATTGCGACGATTGGATCGATGTGCGTTGCTCTCCATGCCGGCGCGAGGATCAGGCGCGATTCTCAGGTGCTGTTGCGCCGCCGCGGTTACGGCCACGCGGCAACCCCCCGCGACAGTGCGCCCATGAGCGAAAAGCGCTGGACCGTGGGTGCGGAGGTCTGGTTAGATTGCATTCACCAGTTCGGAGAGGATTTTATGCGCTTCCCTTCCTCGCCCTTTGGGGTTCTCATGTCGCTTTCGGCATTGCTTTGGTCTCCAGGTGCGCTTGCCCAGAACCAGCCGCCGGCTTCAACTCACGTCATCATTCCCAACCCCACACCCCGTCCTCCCGACCTCCAGCAGGAGCTAGAAAACAACTCGAAGGAGCGGAATGACAAGAAAGCTCTTTCTCTTAAGGGACAGCTTCGCGCACGTGAAATTTGGCTGGAGTCGAACCAGATCCTGCTCCTGGCTCAACAATTAGAGCTGGAGATCAACTCCGGCAAACAGAACCCGGCGCCCATTTCGCAAGATGCCGCTAAGGTGGCTCAGATTGAGAAACTCGCTCGAAGCGTGCAGGAAAAGATGAAGGCTCACTGAAGCTGGAAATCCCAGAATGCAAATGCCCCTCAACCTCCGGTTATGTCTCCTGGCACTTTCGATCTCGCCATGCGCATTCCCAGCTTCAGCCTCTGCACAAGGTGCTGTGGCGCCGATGGAGAGCCAAGCTGCGCCGCAGGCGACCCAGCCGGCCGCGCCTGTGACTCATGATGCGCGACCCGATCCAGCAGAACCATCGACCACACCGACAAAGTCAGAGGAGCCGCAGGAGCGGATAGAGGCCGACACGAAGAGGCTTTACCAGCTAGCGCTGGAATTGAGGACCGAAGTCGGCAAGACCTACAAGCAGAGTCTGTCGCTGGCCGTCCTCAAGAAGGCGGAAGAACTCGAAAAACTGGCCAAGAACCTCAAGTCCGAAATGGACCACCAGTCTGCCGCAAAAAAGCCTTAGTTCCGCCACAGATTCGAAAGTCGGTATCATTGATTTCCAGAGACTCCCTCCGAATGATTCCGACCAGGTTCTCCCTGCTTCTCGCACTCGTGGGACTATGCTGCACAGGAACCGGTTCTGCGGCCCAGGAGCCCGAAACGCCGGGCAATCGTTCTGGCTTCGTCGGAGACGCTGCCTGCATCTCGTGCCACAAGGGAGTAGCTGAGACATATGAGCATACTGCTCATCGGCTTACTTCTCAGCTTCCCAATGCCCATTCTGTCCTGGGCTCTTTCCGGGACGGCGAAAACGTCTTGACCATCGTTGATTCGGCAGATTCCGCTCAGCCGGCACTTCGCTTCGTGATGGAGTCTCGGAAAGATGGATTCTTCGAGACAGCCGAAACGGGGTGGAATTCTCAGTTGCACAAGCGCAGCGAACGCATCGACGTTATCACCGGCTCCGGTACGCGCGGCCAGACATACCTGTATTGGCGCGGAGACCGGCTGTTCGAATTGCCGGTGAGCTATTGGACTGATGGCAAAAGATGGATCAATAGCCCGGGGTATATCGATGGAACGGCTGAATTCTCTCGGGTGGTGAATCCGGGATGCCTCGAGTGCCACTCCACCTACATTCGACCGCTCTCGACGGATCCCGATACAAATCGCTACGACAAGTCGACGCTTGTCACGGGCATCTCATGCGAGACCTGCCATGGACCCGGAGCCGAGCATGTCCGTATCGAAGGTGCGCATCGATCAGGATCGGGTGTTCCCCCCGGCAGCGGCATCCTCAATCCAGCGAAGTTTTCCCGCGAGCGCAAAGTCGATCTATGTGCTGAATGCCATCACGGTATCCAGCGAACCCCACTCGCTCCGGCATTCTCGTATGTTCCGGGCCAGCCTCTGGACAAGTATTACAAGCAGCTTGCGCCCGCCGATGTAGAGCACCCTGACGTTCATGGCAACCAGGTCGGCCTGCTGCAGCGGAGCAAGTGCTACGTCTCTTCGAAGACCATGACCTGCTCCACCTGCCACGATGTACACACCGCTGAGAAACCCGCCCAATCTTATTCTGCGAAGTGCCTCGGCTGTCACACCTGGCAAAGCTGCAAAGTATCCGCGAAGCTCGGCCACAAGATCGTGAATGATTGCATCAGCTGCCATATGCCCGTTGAGCAGACAAACGTGATCGTTTCGCAAACGGCAAACAACGTGGTCCACGCACGGATGAGAAACCACTGGATCAAGATCTATCCCGATGCCCAGACGTCCTCGGCGAGTCAATGATTCATTGATGTTGGGTCGCAAGAGTCCGAAGATCGCGGCTGGATCAATCGGACGATTCGAGAATATCAAGAAGAGATGGATAGCCTGGCTGCGGCATCCGGCTGGCTCGCTCGCGCTCAAGTCTTGCTTCTTCAGTTCGCCCCAGTGATTCCAACTGCTTTGCGACCCGCATGTGCACGTCGGCATTCTCAGGCGCAGACTGCGTCGCCATCTTGAATTCTCGAATCGCATCGTCCTTGTGTCCGTTTTTCGCGGCGATCATTCCAAGATCGAGATGTACGAGCGGCTGTGAAGGATCACTGGCCACAAGCTTTTGCAGCTCCTGCAGTGGCGTAGCGAAATCACCCTGTTGCACCTGCGCATCCGCGAGATAGATTCGAGCCTGCAGATTTTGCGGATCGCGCTGGAGCTCTGCTTTCACTTCACGAGCAGCTTCCGCCCACCTCCCTTTCGTCCACAGAAGATAGCCCAGCGCGAAATGCACGTCTTCTCCTTCGGGGTTAGCTTTCACCGCGGCCTCAACCAGCACGACTGCTGCATCCCTATCCTTCTGCGCATCGAGCGCCTCGGCAGCCAGAATGTCGGCCTCAGCCACCTTCGAGTCGAGAGACTTGATCTCTCGATGCACTTCGATTACGCACGGATATTGCTCGCTGAGGAGACAGCTGCGCGCGAGCGCCATTCGTAATGTCACATTCTCCGGATCATGATCCGCAGCCCTTCGCAGATATGGAATGGCCACTAAATAGTCCTTGAGCCCGTAATGCGACATTCCCAGCAGAATAGTCAGTCGCTGATCGCCGGGATGTTGCTTGATCTCCGCGGAAAACATCCGGATTGCGTCCGGAAACTGGGCAGCCTTAAACAGTGCCAGGCCAAGATTCATCTGCAGACCCGGCAATTTCGGATTAAGGGCTATCGCCTGCCGGTAGTAATCGATCGCCTTCTCCAGCTGCTCTTGCCGCGCCTCAAGCAGGCCAAGGTGCGCGAGCGCCTCAACGTTGTGAGGTTCAGCCTTCGCAATCGTCTGCCATGCCTGCTCTGCCCCAGCGTTATCGCCACGCTGTTCGAGCGCGAGTGCATTGGCACGCGCGCCGGCGGCGTCAATGCTCTGTGCGCTTGAACTTGCCAACGCGATGAGCCCGAAGGCGACCGCAGGCAGAAAGGTGCCTCGATTTCGCAGGGACCTTGCCGAAGAACTCATGTCATTAATGTACGCAAAAAGCAAAGCGCGGCAGAGATTCCTGCCGCGCTTTGGGTTAGGTGAGTTGAATTAGAAGGTGAACTTTCCGCCGAACTCGAGATTGCGCGGATCGTAGAACGAGGTAACCGTTCCAAAGTTCGCGGTGCCGAGCGTATTGCCGACGCCGTTCGGTTCCGTGTGGTTGAACGTGTTGAACGTCTCTGCACGGAATTGGAAGCCAACCTTTTCAGTGAACGCAAACGACTTATACAACGAAGTCGTAAAGTTCACGCGATTCGGCCCTGGAATGGCATCCTTGCCGGCATTACCGAAGCCCTGGTTGGGGCCGCCTAGCCATGCAGGAACGGGGTTGCTGAACACACTTGTGTCAAAGGCATCGGTAATCTTCCCGTGCCGCGCAGACTTGCCGGATTGGTTCGGACGGTTGGTATACCCGCCATCCAAGCCCACGGTGTCCGAGATCGAGATGCGGGGTGTCGTGGGCACACCGGTCTCATCAATGATGGTGCCCGCAACCTCCCAGCCTCCGAGGATTGTGTGTGTGATACCGGCTGCCTTAAAGAGGGGCAGCTTGTAGATGTAGTTCGCGCTGATGATGTGACGCCGGTCAAACGAGCCAGAGCCCTTCATGTACTTAATGTTGAAGGGATTGTCGATACCCGAATCGTCGGTGCTGGTGATGTCGGTTTCGTGCGAGTAGGTGTAGTCCAGCTCGCCGCTGAGACCCCACCGTCCTTGCAGGCGAAGACCGGTCTGGAAGCCGTGGTAGTTGCCGTTGGTGTTGTTCTCCTGCTCCGTGATTCCAGCGTAGCCAGGATACGTACGATACTGGTCAGGAGCGGTAAGACTTCCACCGCCCGCAGCTATTGCCTGGCGGATAGGAAGTGGAGTATTCAGCGGGAAGGTGTTGATGTTCCGCCGAATGTTCTGATGCCAGGCCATGTTTCCGACGTACTGAACAACCAGAATGGCTGACTGCGCGAGTTGATCCTGCACGCCAAAGCTGAATTGGGCAACCGCTGGCGCCTTGAAGGTGGTGGCCAATGTCGTGCTTCCCTGAGGGAAGACCGGCGTTGCTGCAGCGGCCCCGGTTGCGTAGCTGATATGCGGATCGCTGAAGTACACGTTGCTTGAGGACGGCGTATTGGCGAACGGTGCAGCGGTAGCGACATCATAAATGTCGTTCCCCTGTAGCCGTTCGTAGAAGGTTCCGAACCCGCCACGGAGCACCGTTTTGCCGTTTCCGAAGATATCTTCGGAGAAGCCAACGCGCGGTTGCAACGTGTCGTAGTCGTTTTTCACCAATCCTCTTGGCGTCCCGTTGACTCCCGCCAGGTGAACCCCGTTCAGATAGAACGCTGTTCCATCGACCGTCTGGAAGCCGGGGCCTGTTGGATCCAGCGCTCCGCTGGCCAAGAAGATAGGACCCTGGCTGCTGAGGTAAGAGGTGGGATCGAAGTTCGCGACCAGGTTGTTGCGCTCCCATGCGAACGGCAGTGCATCGTATCTGAGACCCAACTGGAGGCTCAGGCGAGGCGTTACCTTCCACGTATCCATTGCATAGACCGAGGGTGTCTGGTTTACGTAGTGACGAATCGGAGCTGCTTGCGACTCGGAATAGCCGGTAGGAAGGCCCAGCAGCATGTCCATCATCGGATCGCCACTGATGGGGCCGGCGAAAGTAAAGGTGCCTTCTGCGTTCAGAAAGAGCTTCTGGTTTTTGGTGTATCGGTTATAGCTGGCGCCGAACTTCATGGCGTGCTTGCCAATTGTGTAGGAAACATCCACCTTTGGCTCGAGATCTCCAGCAGCGTTATGCCATGGGGCGGATCCTGGATTTTCCTGGACGCCATAGCCTTGACCTGACCAGTTCATAGCAGGAGCTGCTTTGGCACCGTTGTTGAAGTACTTGTTAACGGCGAGGCCTGCTGGCAGGTCGCCGGTTGGGCTGTTCACGATGTCGATGATGTTGCCATCGTAGTTCATGCTGGCTTCGACGAGCAGTTCCGGCGAAAGAGAAGCTGTCAGCTTGATCGCCGCGCTGTTCGATGGGTTGTTGAGTGTGCTGGTGATCGTCGGCCAGCTACCGGTTGACCAGCCCACCATGGGCGCCGGGAAAGCTTGCGACACCGTGTCGTGCATGTAGTGAGCGAGAATCTGGAACTTGTCATTGATGCGATGGTCCCCGCGCACAATATCATCTCGAACGTTGATTGGGAGACTGGCCTGGCCGAGGAATTGATCCTTGGCCGCATTCGGCTTCGGAATGATGCCAGATGCGAAATACGCCAAGGCGTTCGGATCGAACAATCCAGACGGTATCACGCCACCGGGGAACGGCTGCCCCTGAACACAACCCGGGCAATTAGCAGCCAGTTTTGCAGCCCAGGCAGGATCACCGAGCGTGGGCACCTTCAGCGTGATCGGCGTGCTCGACCAGCCTGGAGAAACATAGGCGAGGTTCTGCCCCGCAGTCGGGAAGTCCGCCGCCGGCAGGTCGTTCACAAGCGAAGGAGCATTGCCTTGAATGAGCTTGCGCCACTCTTCGTTCCAGAAGAAAAAGGTCTTCTTCTTGTCGGTGTTATAGAAGCCTGGAATAAAGAGCGGTCCACCCACGTTCGCGCCGAAGATGTTGTAGTTCAGCTTTGCGCGCGGGGTCGGCGTTGCCTTGTTCTTGTTCTGGTAGCTATTCGCATTGAACGCGGTATTCCGGTTGAATTCCCACGCTCCACCATGGAAGTTCTGCGTGCCACTCTTGAGCGAAAGGCTGATCGTTGCGCCCGAAGAGATACCGTAGTCTGGCGGATAGTTGGACGAGAGGGTTTCCATCTGGGCGATTGCATCCTGCGAAGGCAAAATGCTGATGCCGCCCGCGCCGCCGCGGTCATCTGCTTCGCCGCCGTCGATCAACCAGATATTGTGGCTCTGGCGAAGGCCGTTGACGCTGAAGCTTGCGCTTGCACCGACCGACGTCGGCGTGTTGCTGTCGGGAAGCGTGGAGCTGACACCGAGTCCAAGCGCCACGAGAGCCGCGAAGTTCCGGTTCTCGGTTGCGATTTCCGTGATCTGCTCTTCGCTGACCAGCGTGCTAATCACGTTCGAGTCGGTTTGAACTGTCAGCACATCCGATTGCACTGTCACGGTCTGATCGACACTGCCCACCGCCATCGTCGCGTCGACACGCGTTGTCTGCGAAACGTTGACGACGACGCCAGTTTCTAGATAAGCGCTGAAACCTTTCGCGGTGGCCTTCAGATCATAGGTTCCTACGTTCAAACCACCGAAGGTGAAGTTGCCGGCGCCGTTACTGGTGGTCTTGCTGACAAAGCCCGTCTGCTGCTGGGTAAGCGTGACTTCCGCTCCCGGAATCACCGCCCCGGCCTTGTCGAGAACTGTTCCTGTGATGGTTGAATTTTGCTGCGCTCTTCCAGTCACGCCGACTAGAAGCAGAATGAGAGGTAGCAGGAATACACTGCACCTCGCTAATGACTTTAACTGCACTTTCATGCGTCACTCTCCCATGAGAATTGGTTGGACATTGCTTCTGAAGTCCGCATTACTGCCAAACGACAGAAGCCAAAGTATGTCGCGGTGTTGGTCCCGCTTTGGTTGTGCCCAGGACAGCCTTTCTTCAGCTGTGTCTGAGCGGTACTTCCCGGTGTCGACCAGTCGAGCGAAAGACAAATCGCCCCACGTTCGCCTTACCATTTGCTACATCAAGCGAGGCACCTAAACGGCCCTCTGAAAATGAATGAAAGAAACCAGGACTGCCCTCAGTTACCGGTACGCGGGGAAGCTACTGAGGTTAGTTACAGCCGACCAACCGCCTTACCGATTCAGTGGGGAATCAAGTTCGTCCCTGAACATGAAGTAAAGCGATTAAGGTGTTGATCAGCGCGAATCTTAGAGTCGCTCAAAGACGCTTGTCAACAGGAAAAGGCCTACCAGGTATCGCACAATTCATGCTGTCAATACGGTTATTTCGCCCAGATTGGGTGCTGCAGGGCCTTGTAATCTTGTTTTCTGGATTTCTCGACGGCCACTCGCTCCCCCACTACGCAAATGCGGAGGGATGATCTGCACCTTCTGGACCACTTTGGTCCGTAAGTGGATGTTCTGCAGCCGGTTAGGCCCAAGAGCTCTTTAGGCAGGAGGCGGATCTGAAGAAAATGCCTGTTTGTGGGTTGATTGGGATCTGAGGGGCATCATTGGCAAAGAAATTCGACTGAAAATCGATCGTATCGAACCGTATGGAACCGGGATTGAGGTGGAAAAGCCAGTTCAATGCCCGGAGATCCGGCAGACTTTCATCGATTTGTTCTGATAAGGGCAGTCGAAAGTGGTGGCGGAGGTTTCCGGCAGCACCAGCCATTGCACATGAGCCCAACCCAGTCTCGTTCGTCGTTGGTCGTCAGACATAGTTGCCAATCCAGTCTGGATCTTTTCACCGGCCATCCATTCCGGGGTCAGCGCAGGATCGATCGCCGCAATTCCGCCATCCTTTGTGTAATCGGGAATTGAGCTGCGTTCGGCGGCCGCCCTGAAACTCTGCGCATCTTCTCCAGCGCTTTCAATGTAATGCGCGTCGATGGCAAAGCCGGCATCAGGGGGGGTGTTATTCCGTATCCATGCGAAGCCGCGTTCCCAGTCGTTCGCGGGCGATCGCCACGGCAATTCGATGTGCGCTGAATTCGGGAATGTCTGGATCTGGACAAAAAACATCAGCGCTCCGAGAACCAGGAAGGTTGCGGTCCACCGCACCGGATCGCGCTCGAGGAATCCTCCTGCCAAAATGGCTCCGGTAAGCAGGATCATCACGATGTAGATCATGTGGAAGATCCGCAGCGGCTGCAGCATGGCGATGAAATAGTTGTGCGCCGACTGGTGGGCAAAAAGTAGGGAGATTTCGAGACCGATCAGCCCGGCAAACACCCCCATGGTAGCAAGCCAGCGTCCCCGCTCATTCAGAATCGTGGCGTTTCGAGCTATAGCCCACAACAGCAGCAGCGGTGCTATCAGGCCGACAATTTCATACCACTGCCATGCGCTGAGAAACCAGTAATAACGAGTGTGTGCAACAGTTGCATATCCTGGCGGCTGAAGCGGGGCCAGCAGCTGCACAAGAGTGGCGACTATCAACGCGAATAACGCAGCTCCCGCGAATGCCAGCGTTCGCAGCAGGACATTTGATATTGAAGCGCAGACGAGAAGAAGCACGCAGCAAGCCGCATACGAAGCCATCAGTGGGTGCATTGCCGCGGCTATAACGAGGCTGCCTCCGGTTAACACAAGAGCACGCACCTTGACGCGGCTTGACTGTTTGAAGTCCGAGATGATGTCCAAACTCCCGGCGATTGCCAGCAGCCCGAGGGGAGTTGAGAGGCTTCGCGCCGTGACATACGGATCGACGAGCAGCAACGATGTTCCAGCCGCGGGAGCAGTCATGCAGAGAGCGAGAATCGCAACGGCGCCGTAGCGGGCTTCCGCGCTTTCAAAGCAACGCAAAGCAATCAGCCAGGCCGAATACAACGTGCCCCAGATGCTAAGGACGTACACAGTGAACAACCAGGGCATCACACCCATTCCCATGAATCGCACCAGTCCAGCTAGCGAAGGTGCGAACAGCGAGAAGCGGGTTTGTGCTGTAACGAATCCCGTCCATGTCGGGTACAGCTCAGGATGAACCAGTTTGAGGATCCCCGGCAGGTAGATACCACCGTCTTCGGCATAGGGATGGAAGCCGTGGATCAGAATTGCAACTACAGTCAGCGAGGCCGTTACCAGCAATGGAACGGGATCGAAGCGCGCCTGTGGGCGCTTGTTCTCGATTTGCCTGGTGATCAGGGTTTGTGTCGCTGCCAAGTCCGGGATCTCCTGTACTTTGACGCAAAATCCATTCAGCTCGGCGTGACATGAGGGTCTTACGAGTTCCGTCTCGGCCCTGCCTATCTACTCGCTTTACGCAGACCTGCCAGCCATTTAACGCGGCCCTTCCTACTAAGATTCGGAAAATCAGATACCAGTTGGCCCTTCGCGCAGGAACCGCAGTTCTTTCAATTCTTTGAGGTTACCGCGAATACGAAATCACGGGACGGCAGGCGCCGCTTGAGAATGGAGCCACCCGTCAAGCTGACCCGTCTGCCGGAGAAGCGAAATTCTGGCTTTGCTCAGCTGCATTTGAGCGTCAAGCAGGTCCAGGTACTTCTGGCGCTCCTGGATCTTCGCCTGCTGTTCCTCTTTGGGAGTGAGCGGAGGAGAGGACGACGATCCATGCAACTGAATGTCTGTCGATTTCAGTTCATCCTGCGCAATCGTAAAATCGAGTTCCGCCAGCTTCTCGCGTGTAGCGATCAGGCGCACGGAGCGCTGCATCTTCATCCGGCCGGCAGCAAATTCAGCGCGTTGATTTCGCGTGTCGATCTGCGAACGCGTTGCGTCTTCCATCGAAATGCGGGCAGCTTCCTTGCGTATCTTGTCAAACACCGGAAAGGAAAACTGAACCCCGACGTTTGCGGTGTTGTAATTCCCGTGCAGGTTGTAGAAAGACGAAACGTCGTTGATCGGGCTGACCCTGCCGTACTGCGCCGCGAAGTTTATGATCGGCCTCCATGTATAACCCGCTTCGCCCTTCGCGTGCTCCATCTTTGCCCGAGCCGTGGCTTCCGCGGCAAGAAGACCGGGAGTTGAAAACGAGCCCTCAGCAGTCAAACTAGTGGGAATCTCCGCATCCGGAATCGCGGGAATCGCTCCATGCGAGACGTCCAGTTCAGCCGCCGGCAACCCAGTCAGGTCTGCCAGATGCGCGAGCAGCGATGCCCGGTCCTCCTCGGCCTGCATTCTTTGCAGATCGATCTGCAACGCGCCTCGGCGCGCCTTGTGGAGGTCCAATTCGGAATCGAGCCCCGCACGAACCCGATCGTCGAGAATCGACACCAGCCTGGTTGCGAATTCCCGCTCTTCAGACATGGCGTCCAGCACGGATCGATTTTCATCAAGTGCGACGCAGGTGATCGCCGCGTCTTCTTCCGCCTGTTGCCGCGCTTCGATCAGCGCAAACTGGGCCGCTTCCATCTCCGCATGTGCAGCCTGGATAGCGAATCGCTGCTGATTGCTGTAGACCAGTGATTGTGCGTTCACTGTAAAGATTGTCGGCACGGTGAGAGTGATGCCGTGGGTCCATCCGAGACCGCCGCCAGTCACGACGCTTGGAATGAAGATGTCCTTCGCGATCGCGAGCCTCCGTTGTGATTTCTTCAAATCCATCTCAGCACCACGAACACGCGGACTGTTCTGGACCGCAAGCTGAACGATCGATGCAAAGCTCTCCTGTGAGCGACCAGGAACCGTGAAGAAACAGATGCAGCACACCACAACAAAACCCCGAGAAACGAGCCATGTGCACGCTCTCGCGTCTTTAGATCGAAACGTTCTCATCTTGATCGGCTTGTGTTATCCGTGTACTGCCACCTCAACAGCAAATTAAGGGACCCGTCCTACTTGACCCGAAGATCATCTCTGAGGCTTCCGCCTTCGGTTGCATGAACTGCTACGCGATCGTCACTCTTCAACCCACTGGTGATCTCTGCCCTCATCGCGTTCACCAGCCCGACCTGGACACTTGTCCTTCTAAGACGGCCACCCGCAACGCGATAAACGAAGTGGGTTGAGCCTTCATCGCGAACTGCCTCACGCGGCAATGTCATGACATGCGAATGTTTCTGCACGGTGGCTGTGATAGTGACACTGGTGTTTACCGGAAGGCCGTCGGTGTCGCTCGTGATGTCCACAATACAGATTCCGGTGCGAAGAACCCCCTCTCCGGTAACCGCCATCGGCTTCGACTCAAGCCGGCCGTTCCAGGTGCGGCCCGGGGCGCCGTTGGCCCAGGTGATTCGGACGGGCTCTCCCGTTTTCAATTGTCGGATATCGGGTTCGTAGAAGCTCGCTCGAATTGAGAGCCTCTTCAGATCGGCAACATGCACAAGGTCTGCGCCCATCTGGACAAAGTCATAGCGCTTCACAGGGAGCAGGTAGACCGTACCCTCAATCGGAGCAACCACATTCGCGTTCGTATACGAGACGCGTTCGCCGGCGAGGTTGGCCTTCTCGGCCGCGACTTTCTCTTCTGTACTCTTCACATCTTCCGGACCATAGCGTCCTTGCGATCGGTCTTTTGCTGCCTGCAGCACAGCGTTCGCAGTGTTGACACGTTGGGTAGCTGCGGCGACTTCCGCATCTGACGCGCTGCCGAGCTGCCGCAGCTGCTGCACGGTAGCGAGCGCTTTCGATGCGGCGTTCTGCTCGTTCCCGGCCCGTTCCAAGTCTGATGCCTGCGCAATCTGGTCTTCTTTCGAGCCGTTCCCGCGCACGTTTTGTGCGTTCAGTTCTGCGGTGAGTACGGCGGCTCGTGCGTGATCAAGCCGCGACTGCGCAAATTGATCTCGCATTTGAAGAAGCTTCTGGCCGGGTTGAACTCTTTGGCCGAGGTGAACATAAATGTTGTCGACAATCCCGGAGAATGTCGCCCGCGCGGCGAAATCGTTTGTCGGAATCACATTGCCGTTTGCTGACACGGCGGTCTCGATATCTTCGTATGCGGGTGAGGCCAGCTCAACCTCAACGGCTCTCTGCCGGTAGAGAAAAACTGCGACGCCGATGACCAGCACTATGGCGCCCGCGATGATCAGATGTCGCCTGGTGATTACGAATTCGCGCGGCCTGGCTGCGATGGTTGAAACATTACTCGTCATTCAGGAGCTCCGGCGGAACGTACCATTTGGCCTCCGGCAGATTCTGGGACGTTTGAAATGGAGCAGGGGGGCGGCTGTACTTCGACGCTTGCGCATGGGCTCGATCACCTCGAGCCTCGTAGAACTCCGGAACGCCTCGGGCAAGCGGCGTGAATCCTCCCAGATCTATCGCTTGCGTGTCGACAGGCAGGCGCTCGAAGCTGTAACGATGCTTCCGCAGATCTTCAAGCAGCCAGTTGCTTTTGCTCGCAACGATCATGTACGTTCCGGAAGAATGTTGAAACTCAGCCAGCGGAACGATGGGAATCGTGTAGAGTACATTCCGCCCAGCCCAGAGGTTCTCTTCGGGCGAATCGTCATGGCGGAAATACCGGATAGCGGGGAAGTCCACGGGGAACACGACACGGCTCGCGAGCTTTGACGGCGCGTAGTGCTGAAACGTCAAAGCCAGCAGCGGATCCGCAATGACTATCGGCGAGCCCGCGGGTACCAGGGCTTGAGCATCCTGGAACTTGTCGATGATCCTGTAGAACGATTCCTTCTGTTGCTTGTACCAGTACCAGACCACGGCCTCTCTACTGAGGAACCAGGCGCACGCAATGCACAGCAGGACCACCGGAGCGCCTCGCAGGTTGCGGAAAAGGTAGCGTGCAACCACTGTCGCCGCGATAGCGAAGCCGTAGCTCACAGGTATCACGAAACGCGGCGAAAGCATCCCTCCGCGAATGGACGCGATGATGTATCCGCAGAATGGGTACGCCATGAAGACGAACACGCCGGCAGCCTCATAGGGCGCCAACGGAGTTCTTCCACGATATGGAATAAAGATCGACTCAATCCAGGATGGAAGCAGCTTATTGCGGCACTGCCGGCATGCTGCGCGCACGCGTTCCTTTCCGAAGAAGACGATGCCTCCGACCACCAGCAACGCCAGAATCGGAAAGAGAATGATCTCCACCATTTCGGTATAGGAATCGAAGACCTGGTCTAGCGAAACCTTATTCCATGCATAAGGAGCGAATTGCGCAATCGAACGTGCAATGAGCGGTCGAAACAACAGCAGAGGCGAAGCTGCAACAGCAAAGCCGATCCACACGCGCAGATCGATTGCACCCAGCGCGAGGGAAAGCCAATCTCGCCTGTTTTTCCGGAAAGCTATTGGAGTGGGAGGACGGCCTCCGCTGGCATGCATCGCAGTCCTGGCTAACTCTCCGATGGCCGGAGGTAGAAAAGCGAGGACGGAAAAGTAGTTGGTTGAAATACCGCCCGCCAGGGCGAGCACCATTCCGGCCCATGCGATCCATCGCATCGACGAAGTTCTGGATGTTTCGATTGCTATCGTCCAGCAAAGGAAAGCAAACATGGCGAGGCCGTAGAAGATCCCGTACGAGCGGCTCTCGAAGCTGTAGTCGAATGCCGCCATCGCCATCCACACCAGACAGCCGAAGATAGCCCATGAACCGCAGACTCTTCGCTTGAGAAAGGCGAAGAGAGAAGCCAGGCCCACCCAGCAACCAATCATCGCCGGAAGCCTGTAGGCCCATTCGTGATCCCCAAAGAGCTGCCGGCACCAGTGAACCAGCATGTATGTGACCGGCGGATTTGGATCTGCTCCTACAGAGAGGGCATGCCAAAGATCATGCAAGCTGTTCAGGCGGGCAAGATGAAGCGTGATGAATTCATCCAACCACAGCAGCTTGAACGAAGACTGCACACAAACTACAAGAAAATAGAGAGTGGTCAGGACCGCAAAGGACCTGACCGGGTTGGCGTCGAGCCAGGCTACGATCCCGGCGCTAGGGGCGCGAAATTCAATCGAGGTCTGGTATGAGCACGCATCGCGTACCGCTGCGGAGCCCATTCTCGTCATGCAACCTCTTCGCTCTTCTCTTCCGGCTGCTCCGCAACTCGCACAGGCTGCTGTCGAACTGCCGGCTGCTGTTCGGTCGCGGGTCTGCCCTTTTCCTCGTGATACTCCTGCTCCGTGTTCACCTGCCACAGATTGTCCTTGCTCCTGCGGCCCGCGATGATGTTCTCCACAGCCATCATTGCCGTGAGCATCGAGTGATCCTGGTTGTTGTACTTGTGCATGCCGTTGCGGCCGACCAGGAACAGGTTCTCGTAGCGTTCCATGTAGCTGACGATCTCGTCGAAACGGTCATACGTTCCGAAGTAGGCGGGATAGGTCTTCGGCACGCGGAACACGCATGAGTCGCGAACTTCATCAGCTCGCAGAATTCCGATCCGCGCGACCTCCTCGATAGCGAACTTCGCAATCTCCTCGTTCGACTTGTTCCACAGCTCATCGGTGTCGTTGCAGAAATACTCCAGGCCGATCCATACCTTGGAGGGATCGCAGACCAGGTGCGGGCTCCAGTTGTTGAAGATCTGGATGCGGCCCACGAGCACGTCGGGCTCCTGCACGTAGATCCAGGTGTCTTTGATCATCGAGCCATCCGGCTCGGTCAACAGAAGGCGATCGACGAGCAAACCCACCGTGATGAAGTCGCGATACATCAGCCCGTCGGCGATTGCACGCACATCCTCTGGAACCGGTGCATCCATCGCGCGGATCAACTCACGAATCGGCATCGTTGAAAAGAAAAAGTCACCGTCGATACAGACCCGGTTGCCCTCGGGCGTGCGGGCTTCGAGCGAAGTGATACGCATCGATCCATTGCGAGCACGTTCGACATTGAGTCCCTCAACACGCCAGCCCAGTCTCACCTCCCCGCCCCTTGACTGCACCTGGCGGGCAACATGCTCCCACAGTTGACCTGGACCATATTTCGGATAGAGAAACTGCTCGATGAGCGAAGTCTCCGAATTCTTCTGTCGGATGTCGCCCGTCTTCTTTTTGAACGAAAACAGTTTCTTGACGAAATGCGTGACCGCCGAAACCAGCGACAGCCCCTTGATGCGCTGCGCTCCCCAGGCGGCGGAGATCTCGTCGCATGGCACTCCCCACACCTTCTCCGTGTAGCTCTTGAAAAAAGTGAGGTAGAGTTCGCGGCCGAAGCGATTGATTAGGAAATCTTCCAGCGTGTTCTCGGGCTTGCGGGGAAAGATCTGTGCCTTCAAGTAGCTGAAAAGGATCCGCACCATGCGGACAGCGCCGAGGCGTCCAAGCGTTCCCACCGATAGAGATAGCGGGTAATCGAAAAACGATCGCATGAAGTAAATGCGGCTCTTGCGCGGTCGTACCAGCATGACGCAGTCCTGATCCGGCACCGGCACAGGCCCCATCGATTGCGCTTCCTTGCAGGCAGTTTTGATCCGCCGTTCCTGGTTCTGATAGCGGATCGCCAATTCTCCGCCATCTCCGGAATCGGCAATGGGCATGATCTCTGTCCACCAATCCATCACGCGATCCGATTTCGAAAAGAACCGGTGTCCGCCAATATCCATGCGGTTGCCGTTGTAGCGAATGGTGCACGAAATTCCGCCGATGCGATCGCTTGCCTCGAGGACGATGGGTTTGATTTCCGATTGTCGGCAAAGCTCTAAGGCAGCCGTGAGTCCGGCTGGCCCTGCCCCAATAATGACTGCAGTCTGTTTCTTTTGCCCCACTCTCGCTCCTTACCTTGCGTTAAATGGTTCGTCAGAATACGGCTCTGTCGTACATTTCGCTTGAAGGTTTGAAGGATCGTGCTCGCCGCCGTGCCGACGGTCTACTTTGCACACGATTGACCTGTATGGCTTTTTTTATCTACTGAGGTTCGCCAAGACTAAGGATTAGTAAAAGAGCCGCTGTATGGGAAAACTGGCATCCCGCAAACTTTGTTTGTTCTAGGATTCGATTTTTCGAGATCAAGTTGGTTCGTTCACAACCTTAGACGACCTCCGACTAGAGAAGGTTGTGGATGACCCTGCGAACCCCGTGGCCCCGCATCTGCCGACTGATCGGCAACGCAAGTGCATGTGCGCAAGATCGTTGAGTTTTCGGGTACACTGGATGCAGGTCCACCAAAAAGGTTGCCTCGCTCGCGAAAGGTATCCCATGCTGTGCTTCAAGCGGATTGCAGGTATCTGCCTGCCCTCCGTGTGCCTGGTCGCTCTCACTTCCTGCGGTATATTCCCAACCGGCAAACTCTCGTACGCGGCTGAAAACGCTGATCCGCTAGCCACTTACTCGCAAATCGGCGACACTGACCCAGTCCTCGACCCCAGCATCATTCGCCAGGGTTCGACCTACTACGCCTTCAGCACTGACGTGGCAGGATACCAGGGAAATGGCAGCATCCCCATCCACTGCTCTCAGGACAAGCTGAACTGGGTTGCGTGTGGAAGCGTCTTCCCTGATGGGATGCCCGGCTGGATTCAGCGGAAAGTTTCCGGCGTAATCGGCCTTTGGGCGCCCGACATCTCCTATTTCAATGGCGAGTATCACCTCTATTACAACGGTTCCAAACTCCACACGCAGGAGACCGTGATCGGACTCGCCACAAACTCCACACTCGACCCCGCCGATCCAGCCTACAAATGGATCGATCGCGGAATGGTTCTCCGCTCCAAACGGGGTGACGACTTCAATGCGCTTGACCCCACCATCCTGATCGATGCAGACAAATCCGTCTGGCTCACCTATGGAAGCTACTGGTCCGGTATCAAGCAGCGCCAGATCGATCCCCTGACCGGAGTGCTGCTTGCCTCAAACCCGACCCGATATGATCTCGCCAACCGGCCGGGTGTGCCCCACAATCCCATCGAAGGGGCATCCCTCATCCACCACGGCAATTACTACTACCTCTTCGTCTCGGTGGACTACTGCTGCGAGCAGAACAACGCGCAAAACAACTACAAGCAGGCCGTCGGACGTTCTACGAGCCCGCATGGTCCGTTCATCGACGAGAACGGTACACGCATGATGAGCGGCGGAGGCACAGTTCTGCTGCGGGGTAATAAAACCTGGAATGCGCCCGGGGGTGGAACCGCATTCTTCGACAGCGATCATGGCGAAAGCCTCATCGTCTTCCACGCGCACAATCTCGATAAGAGCAACACGCCATACCAGTGGCTCAAGACCCTCAAATGGGAGAATGACTGGCCGGTAATCGCGGACTGAGTCGTTCGACTATAGTCTTCAATCCGGACCAAAGCGGAGTCCTCCCAACCGTCCTCCTGCTTTCCACCGCAGTACAATTGCGCTTGCCGGGACAGGAAGCTGGCGAATGTGGTTCAGGAGCCCTACGTCTTCCCACAGCGGGATCGATCGATGCGGCATCGCCGCAGTATTCTCTTTATCTTCTTCGTTTTCGTCGTAATTCTTTTCAGTGCACGAACCCTCATCTCGTATTACGTTGACTCACTGTGGTTTTCTTCTCTGGGGTACGCAAGCATCTTCTGGAGAACCCTCTCGTACGAATGGATGTGCTTCGGCCTGGCGTTCATCGTCACTTTTGGCATTCTTTTCGCGTGGTTCTCCGCACTGCGGCACGGTTGCCGCGAAGAACTTGCCGGTGCGGGTACGTTCCGGTTCGGAAACCAGAGTTATGAGCTTCCCGTAGGACCGGTGTTGCGGATAGCAGGTCTGCTCGGCTCGCTGCTGATTGCGCTCATTGCAGGCGCAGCCTTTATGAACGAGTGGACCCGGTTCGCGCTTTATTTCATGGCACCTGCCGGCGCCGCCGATGCGCGTGACCCCATCCTCGGGAAGACAGTTGGCTTTTATCTCTTCACCTTGCCGGCTGTACAGTTCTTCGTCGGCTGGCTGCTCGTCCTCACGCTGGTCTGCTGTGCTGTTGCCGGCCTCTTCCTGCTCATGACCAGCAGTTCGCAGTTCATTCGCGAACGCAGGTATGAATCCTCACCCGTTCCCCTGCGCTGGTTTTCAGCAGCGATCGCGTTCCTCCTCGTCATCGTGGCTGTGCGCACATTTCTCGGCCGCTTCGATCGCCTCGTTGCGGATCACACCATCTTTGATGGAGTCACATACACAGACACCCATATCATTCTCGGTGGACTTCTCATCCTCTGCGCCGCCCTTGTCATTGGAGCCGGAATCGCCGGCATGAACCTGTTTCTTCGGCCGCGCATTTCCCGTCTCATCGCGGCGCCCGTGCCCGCGGTCGCCTGCTTCATCCTCATGCAGATTGCTGCGTGGTATGTCGACAGCTTTATCGTCAAGCCCAACCAGCTTGTCCGCGAACAACCTTATATATCTAACAACATTCAATTCACGCGACAAGCCTTCGGCCTGGATCGAATTACCCAGCACGAGTTTCCCGCCGAAATTTCCGTGGAAGCAGTCGACGCGGCGAACAATCAAGCCACTCTTCAGAACATCCGGCTCTGGGACTGGCGTGCTCTCCAGGACACACTCCGTCAGCTTCAGGAGATCCGCACCTACTACGACTTTCCCGATATCGATATCGATCGCTACCAGATCAATGGCGAGAAGCGCCAGGTAATGCTCGCCGCGCGCGAACTGAACGTCGAAAAGTTGCCGGAGAGCAGTCGAAACTGGATCAATGAGAAGCTGATTTACACCCACGGCTACGGCGTCACCATGAACCCGGTGAACGGCTTCACCCCGGAAGGCTTGCCGACTCTGATCCTCAGCAACATGCCCATCCAGAGCACAGATCCTTCAATCCAGGTCACTCGGCCCGAGATCTACTTCGGCGAGCTCACCAACACCGACGTCTACGTCAAGACCCGACAGAAGGAGTTCGACTACCCGCAGGGCGCAACCAACAGTCTGACCAGCTACCAGGGCACTGGCGGTATCGTGCTTGGCTCGTTCCTGCGTCGCGCGTTGATTGCCTTCGACCGCGGCGATCTTGCCAAGGTTCCCTTCAGCGACGACATCACAACCGAAAGCCGGCTGCTCATGCGGCGAAGCGTTTTCGATCGTGTCAAAGCCGTCGCTCCGTTTCTGACATTCGAGCAGGATCCATACATCGTGATCGGCGAAGACGGCAGGCTGTCCTGGATTCTTGACGCCTTCACGACTTCAGATCTGTATCCATACTCGACGCACTTCGACATCGGAAACGGCTCGATCAACTACCTCCGCAACAGCGTCAAGATCGTGATCGATGCCTACAACGGGACCACCACCTTCTACGTCTTCGATCCGCAGGACCCCATCATCAACGCGTGGCGGCATGTCTTCCCTCAGCTCTTCAAAGACGCAGCAGAAATGCCGCAGGATCTGCGCAAACACGTTCGCTATCCTGAATTGCTTCTGCGCATGCAGGCAGCGGCATACGGTCTCTATCACATGACCGATCCGGTAGTTTTCTACAATCGCGAAGACCTGTGGACCGTAGCCTCCGAGGTCGGCGCGTCCTCTTCGGGTGATCAGGCCGCGCGGCCCATGGATCCCAATTTCGTGCTCATGAAGCTTCCCGGCGAATCCAGCAACGAGTTCGTCGAAATTCTTCCCTTCACTCCGTCGAACCGCAACAACATGATCGGCTGGATCGCAGGCCGCAGCGATGGCGACGAGTACGGCAAGTTGGTCGTCTACAACTTCCCGAAGACACGCCTGGTCGACGGTCCGCTGCAAATCGAAGCGCGCATCGATCAGAATGCGCAACTCTCAGGGCAGCTCTCGCTCTGGAACCAGCAAGGATCGCGCGTCCGTCGCGGATCTTTGCTGGTGATCCCATGCGGCAAGGCCCTCATCTACGCCGAGCCGATCTACCTGCAAGCGGAGCGCAGCCCCATGCCGGAGCTACGCCTCGTCGTGCTTGCTGTACAGGATCGCCTCGCATACGGATCTACATTTGAGGCTGCCCTCCGCTCGCTCTTCGGTGGTGAAGCGCCTTCGCTGAGCAGCGAACAACCCCCTCCTCAACAACACGCAACTACTGCGCCGAACGCTGGTGCCTCGCAGCCGGCAAACGACTTGAACACCTTGATTGAAGGGGCAGCCAAAGATTTCGACGATTATCAGCGACTCACGGCACAGGGCAAACTTTCCGAAGCTGGTCAGAAACTGGAGCAGCTGAAGAGCAAGCTCAATGCTCTGAATGCGCGAAGGAAGTAGCGGTATCCTCGATTCGAACGCAGGGCTGTCGGCAGAACCCCCGGCAGTCATTCGCAAGCAACAAATTCATTGCTCATTGTCCTCTTCCATCCAGCGCTCGAGCGAATTGTATTGACGACGGTATAGGTAGATGATTAGAACTGTCAGTGCGCAATCGATTGCGCTACCCTCGCTATGCGCAAACGCAAATCTCCCAGAGAAACGACCTTGAAATCCCTCCCCCTCACGCCCGCTTTCAATCGCCGCCAGGTAATGAAATCACTCGCCGCTGCGGGTGGTTGTGCACTACTGCCAACACTCTCCGTCGCATCCGCGGCAAGTCAGTGGCGCGTCAAACCCGGCGACGAAGCCTTCCTCGACGATCTCCAGCGCCAGGCCTGTCTCTTTTTCTGGGAGCAGGCAAGTGACAAAACAGGCCAGGTGCTCGATCGCGCTCGCAACGATCTCAATGGCAAGCTCGATCCGCGCCGCATGGCAAGCATTGCCGCCACGGGTTTCGGGCTCACGGCGCTTTGCATCGCCGACAAGCGCAAATTCCTTCCCCACGCCCAGATCGTCGACCGTGTTCGCACCACGCTCGACTGGCACCTGAACAAATTCCCCGAGGTGCACGGTTTCTACTATCACTTCTCAGACCTTGAAACGGGCGAACGCGTGAAGGATGTCGAGCTCTCGTCTATCGATACTTCCCTTCTGCTTTGCGGCGTCATGATGGCGCGCGCCTACTTCGACGATGCGAAGATCAAGTCACTTTCGAAACAGATCTACGAGCGCGTCGATTGGCCATGGATGCTCAACGGCGGCAAGGCATTCTCGATGGGATGGCATCCCGAATCCGGTTTCCTCGATTCGCGCTGGTCGCACTACTGCGAACTGATGATGATTTATCTGCTCGCAATCGGATCGCCGACTCATCCAGTTGATCCTGACACGTGGAAGGCATGGGAACGTCCCGTCGTCCGCTACAAGGAGTTCAGCTTCATCAGCGGCAACGACCCGCTCTTCACACATCAGTACTCTCAGGCGTGGTTCGATTTCCGCAATAAGCGCGACGCGTGGGCCAATTACTTCGACAATTCCGTAACCGCAACCCAGGCCCATAAAGCGTTCTGCCTTTCATATCCCAAGTGGTATAACGAGGACTACTGGGGCATTTCAGCATCGGATTACCAGGGTGGCTACACGGCATGGGGGGGTCCTCCACCGCAAGGTCCACTGGATGGGACAGTTGTGCCCTGCGCGCCAGCCGGATCGCTCGCGTTCCTTCCCGTCGATTGCATCTCGGTATTGCGCGCCATGCGCGACAAGTGGGGCAAGAAGGCGTGGGGACGATACGGCTTCGTCGATGCGTTTCACCCCGCGGCAGACTGGTATGACGCAGACGTGCTTGGGATTGACCAGGGCATCTCGGTGGTGATGGCAGAGAATCTAAGATCGGGATTGGTCTGGAAGACATTTATGCAGAATCAGGAAATGACAAGCGCGATGCAGCGAGCCGGATTTCACGCAGGCTGATTTCCCTGGAAGTCGCTCGGAGAGGAACATTGGCGAAAGCGCCCATCAAGCCGATAACGTTGAAGGAGCTCGCAGCAATACTCGAGCTCTCGCAATCCACCGTTTCCCGCATCATCAACGGTGAGGCTACTGCGCACCGCATTGCCGAAGAAACCCAGCGCCGCGTTCTGCATGCCGCCGCCCTGAACGGCTACGTTGCCAACACGATGGCCCGCGGCCTGCGCCAAAAGCGGACTTATACCATCGGCGTCATTGTTCCTGAGATCAGCGAGGGCTACTCGACAACGGTTCTCAGCGGCATCGAAGACGAACTGCTGAAGGACGGTTTCTTCTACTTCGTTGTGAGCCACCGGCACCGGCCTGACCTGCTGGAAGGCTATCCCCGCATGATGCTTGCGCGCTCTGTGGAAGGAATCATCGCCGTCGACTCGCCGATGAGCGAAGACATGCCCGTTCCGGTGGTCTCGATTTCAGGACACGATCGCCGCGACGGGGTCATCAACATCGAACTCGATCACGATGAGGCTGCGCACCTCGCCCTCTCTCACCTCAAATCGCTTGGCCATCGCCAGATCGCATTCATCAAAGGCCAGGAGTTCAGTTCAGACACGAAGCTGCGCTGGCAGGCCATCGTTCAGGCCGCGCGCGATCTCGATCTGCCTATCGAAGATCGCTTGGTCGCTCAGTTGCAAAGCCCTGAGCCCGGACCCATCCCCGGCCAGGAGGTCACCCGCGAACTGCTGCAGACGAAGCACCCTTTCACCGCGATCTTCGCATTCAATGACGTCACTGCGATTGGTGCCATCTCGGCAATTCGCGAAGCAGGTCTGCGCGTTCCCAGGGATGTTTCCGTGCTCGGCTTCGATGACATTCTTTCCGCAGCTACGCACCATCCGCCGCTGACCACGATTCATCAGCCGCTGCGAAGCATGGGACAGGTAGCTGCTACGACCCTTCTTGCACTGATTCGCGACGATATTCCGCATCCCCGTCCCGAAGCCATCACGGTGTACCCGAAGCTTGTCGTCCGCAAATCCACGAGCCACCTCGGTCAGCACGCAGATGTTGCTCCAAGAACAGTGGAGGCTCCCGCCATTCAGATCGGCCGAGCCGAAGCGCTCGGGCAATAGCGCTGGATCTACTTTTGCTTCGCTACCGTCGCGCGCGTTGCGCCAGTCGAAATGCCGCCATCCACAAGCAGTGTCTGCCCGGTGATGTAGCGGCTCGCCTCTGAGGCGAGAAAAACAACCGCACCATCCAGATCGTTCGGCAATCCCGGCCGCTTCACCGGAATGCGATCCGTCAGATATGCAACCCACTCCGGGTCTTCGTAGAGCACCTTGTTCTGCTCCGTTTTGAACCAGCCCGGAGCAAGACAATTCACGGTTACGCCGTGTTTGCCCCAGTCGTCTGCAAGGCTCATGGTCAACTGGCGAATGCCGCCCCGGCTCGCGCAATACGGGCCTAATCCCGCAAAACCGAAGACGCTCGTCACGGATCCGATGTTAATGATGCGGCCATAGCCGTGCTCGATCATGCCGCGTGCTACTGCCTGCGCCACAAAGAAGCTTCCACGCAGATTCGTGTCGAGCACGAGGTTCCAGTCGTCCCACGTGATGTCGACCGCCGGCTTGCGAACGTTGCAGCCGGCATTGTTCACGAGGATATGAATTTGACCGAAAGCCTTGTGTGCTTCCTCCGCCACCCTCTGGATGCTGCCATGATCGCGAACATCGAGTTCAAGCGAGACACTGCGCCGGCCAAGCGCTTTGATCTCTTCCTCCATCGCGCGCAGCGTTTCGCGATTCCTGCTGGTCAGCACCAGGTCCGCACCGGCCTTTGCAAGCGCGCGCGCAAAATACTGCCCGAGGCCGCGGCTCGTTCCGGTAACAATCGCGACCTGCCCGGTCAGATCGAAAAGGGTGTCGCTCATCCTTCTTCTCCGGGAGCGAGAACGACCTTCATGAGATTCGGTTCCTGCGCGTGAAGCCGCTCGAACCACTGCGGACCTTCTTCAAGCGGCGCTACTGCTGTAATGAGAGGCCGAACGTGAATGCGGCCCGTCGAGATAAGCTGAATGGCCTCGGGATACTCACCCGAGGATGCGGCGGTCCCCTGCAGTCTGATCTGCCGCGACACCACCTTCTGCAACGGCAGAGGAACTTCCGGCGAGATATTTCCAATCAGCGTAACCGTGCCGCCTTTGCGAACGCTGTCGATCGATTCCTGCACCGTCTTTGCCCGTCCCACTGCGTCGAATACCGAATCCGCACCCACTCCGTTGGTCCGCTCCAGGATTGCCCGCGCGATCTCGCCGCCGGTTCCGCGCAGCGCCTCGTCTGCTCCCAGCAGTTCGCCCAGTGTCAACCGCGTCTCATCGATGTCGGCGATCATCACCCGGCCCACACCGGCCGCCCGAAGGGCCTGCATCGTCAGCAAGCCGATCATCCCCGCACCGACCACCAGCGCCGTATCGCCCTTCTTTACCTCGCTCACCTTCACCGCGTGCAGCGCCACTGAAGTCGCCTCCAGCATCGCGGCCTCGGGAAACGACATCTTCGACGGCAGCCGGTATAGGATGCGCTCGGGCACCACGATAAATTCTGCGAACGCGCCGTTTCTGCGATAGTCGCCGCACGACACCCCGATCACCTGCCGGTTATCGCAGAGATTCACCGCGCCTCGGCGGCAGTAGGTGCAATGTCCGCAATAGACAGTCGAGTCGAAGGTGACGCGATCGCCGGGACGGTACTCCTTCACGCCGGCACCAACAGCCTCGACCGTTCCCGACGCCTCGTGTCCCATCACCAGCGGTGGGATGCGGCGCCCTGAAGAGCCGTCATATCCGTGAACGTCGCTCCCGCAGATGCCGCACGCCGCTACGCGCACCAGGACTTCATGCTCACCGGGGTCGGGCCTCGGCATATCCGCGATGGCAAGTTTTCCGTACTCTTCCAGCAAAAGTGATTTCATGAGTGCATTCGCCCGTTCGTGAAGGAATAGCCGGTGCTGATTGGCTTCCTCACGATTCTAGCGCGGAGCCGGGAAAGCAAATTCCACCGTGGTTTCGCATCTCCGGAACCGCGCAGAAAAACGATGGCCCTCCCGAAGGAGAGCCATCATGCCGAAAAGAGAATCAGGATTAGTTCACAGTGACTGTAAAGGTCTTCGTCGACGTTGTATGAGCCGAGTCGTTTCCGGTGGCGGTGACCGTAAAGGTGTAGGCGCCCGCAGCCGTTCCAGGATCGCTTGTGCCGCCTCCGCCGCCGCCTGAGCTACCCCCGCCGCCGCCGCAAGCCGCGAGCCCGCCAATTGCGAACAGCACAACCAGCATGCCAACCATGGCTCGCCATCCACGCCGCCTCGCCGGGATGCCAAAGAGCGCAAGGAGTGCAAGTACCGCTCCGCCACCCGCTTCAGCCCATCCGCCAATGTGCGGTTTCTGCAGGGAGCCGGTTGTTGCGGCAGACGTTGTAACGGTAGCTGTTCCGCTGCCGGTGCTATCGAAGGAGGTGGTTGAAACGGTGCACTTCGGAGTGTCTGCCGACGAATTCGTCGGGCCTCCCGAGTTCAACGTGCATGAGCTCAGCTTGATGGTCGATGAGTAGTTGTTAGCCGTGGTCCAGGTAACCGTCGAAGTCGCAGATGATCCTCGACTGACATTCGCTGGAGTTGTGGCTGCAAGTGAGTATGTCGATTGCGTCACCGTTACGGTTGCTGTTCCGGTGGCTACGCCATACGTCGAGTCGCCGGCGTAGCTCGCTGTGAGCGTGATGGAGCCGGCACTCAAACTGTTGGCCGGGATAGTGAATGTAACGCTGCCCGATGCCAGTGCCTGCGCTGAAGAGGTATACCCTCCCCCCGAGAGTGTCACGTTACCCGTAGCAGTTCCGAGGCCACCGGCTACCGTCACCGGAACGCTCAGGCTCTGGCCTGAGTTGATCGCATTCAGTGCCGGGCTCACCGTCACCGTCGGCAATGGCGCAGCCGTCACGATCACTGCGCCTACCCCGGTCGTCGAAGCGTATGTCGAATCGCCGCTATAGGTCGCCGTCAATGTAATCGTTCCGGCGGCAAATTTATTCGCGGGGATATTGAAGGTCACATTGCCCGAAGTAAGCGTCTGCGCTGCCGGACTGTAGCCGCCACCCGTTAAGCTGACCGTTCCCGTTGGAGTACCGCTGGCTCCGGCAACCGTGACTGCCACGCTCAAGGTCTGATTTGATTGGATGGTGCCCGGCGTCGGCGTAACCGTAACCGTCGCAGATCCTGTGCCGACTGAAGCCCCCCAACCATTCACCACATTCGCCACATTCATCGAACCGAGGCCCGTCGCCAGGTCGAAACCTGCCGTGGCATCAAATCCGTTCAGAATGCCGATCGTGTTTCCACTGGACACTGCTGTAAGGCTGCAGTCCTTGGATCCGCCCGCGCAGGGCATGCTGACAGTGCCGGTATCGATGTCGTTGAAATAGCATACGCCCGAATTCGTCACGTTCTCTGTCTTGCAGCTTCCGTAATTCTGGGTCGCGGCGAGCGCGTAAAGCCCGGAGTTCGGATTCCCCTGAGCCGACCCGGCTTTCTGGTTAATCAGCGCCATGATGCCGGCCATCGCCGGGGATGCCGCTGAGGTGCCCCCAATCTCGCCAACAGACGGCTCCGTCGCCGTGCCCGTCGAAGTCACGCACGTGCCCCAGTCAGATACGCAGATGAGATACGCGCTGTTGAGGAATCCATTGCCCGCAAAAAACGAAACGTCCGGGAAGTCTCGTTTCGAATCGTTCGGAATCCCGCTCACCCCCGTCTGCCAGCTAGGCTTGGAATAGCCTCCGCTGCAACTTGAAGGATCCGGATTCGTCGTTGCATTCGTCGTGCTGTTCGTTGTGCAGTTGCTCTTGCCTCCGCCGGCACCAACTGTGTTCACCAGGTTAAGGACACCCTGCTCATTCGTGCTCGAGGTGATCAGGTGATTCGCGATCTTGTTGCAAATGGTGCTTGCAGAATCATTCGTACTTAACGTCTGGTTGATATATGCAACTTCCAACGGATTCGTACACGTGTCGTTCCACGGGATTTCTGGGATATACCCCTTTGCGGTTGCGCCATGCGAATCGCTGCTGGTGTTCCAATACGTTGCAGCAGTATCCCAGTTCAAATCGGTTCCGCCCACCGCAGTGTTGTGCGAAGTGGAGGCGATACCGCTCACCGCAAGCCCATCCTGAGCACCATAGGGACCTTGCGAGGCAGCTCCCTGATCACACCCTGGCGAGCCCGAGTCCCCGGTTGCTACCAACACCGATATACCAGCGGTCTCTGCAGTCTGCCAGAGCTGGTTGTACGACGCGTTCCCGCTGGTTCCCATAAACAGTTCGCAGAGGCCGTAGCTGACGTTGATGATCTTCGCGACATTGTTGTCGATCGCATATTTCGCCGACAGGTAGATCGCGTCATTCGAATTCGTCTGCTGCGTCACCACCAACTTCACAGCAGCCTTCGGGGCAGTCGCACCGGCCCACTCTACATCCAGTGCATTCTCAATCTGATCGTCGAGCGTACAAAGGGCACCGCTCGCCGTACTGGTGCAGTTTCCGGGATCCGCTCCGTTGTTGATCTGTTGGTACGATCCCCCTGTCAGCCCAAACGTACTGCGGAAGCTCGCCACGTCAGCGGACTTCACATCGCTTCGGCCTGCGATCGCAATCGTCTGTCCCGTTCCATCAACGCCGGCATTCCAGAGCGGCGAAAGATTGTAGATGGCGGCGAAGTCATACGGAGTTAGATCTTCTTCCAGACAACCGGTGCCGCACGAAAAGACAATTTCCGGCCGTGCGCCGGTGAAAGCAGCATTCGCCTTGGGCACGCTGGCGGTTCCGGCGACACCGGGCTCCGCGATTTTTTGCCACTTCCCCGTTTCCTGATTCAGCGCCGCCTTTCCGCCCGTCCGATGCAGCGGCCGCGGAATGAAATTATGCAGCGCCTTCGGCCCGAGCACAACCGGCTCCAGAGCCATCGGAATCTGCGGATCGGACATGTTGGAGAAGTGCGTCCTTCCGGCAACCGTCAGGTTGTGCAGCTCGGTATGGAAAGTCGCTTCCACCTGCCGCGCGCTGCCGCTGAAGCGAATCGTCATCCGGTCCTTGGACACTTCGTCAACAGAAAGACCATGGCTCGACAGCCAGGAACTGACCGTCGTGATGTCCGCCAGCGCCGGGCCGAATTGCTCGCCAACCTGCTCCGGCGTAAGCCACCGGTGGAAATTGGGCGAGTTCGGATCGTACTGGCTTTCCACGAAGGCATCGAAGGCCGCCTGCACTTCCGGGCTGCGGTGCAGCACCAGGATCAGGTCGGTCATCGACATACTGCCACTGACCCGGCCAATGTCATTCTGCGCATTGGCTGCCGGGGGCGTGTTTCCCTTCAGTGCAGTCAGTTGGTTGTCATTCACTTGTTCGCGGATCAGAGCTTTTGAAACCGGATGCTGCGCTACAGCCGCTGTCGCAGCGAGAGATGTCAAGGCAATAAGGCCAAGGAAGAGCTTATGAAGGGGGCGCATCTACCTTACCGGGAACCTTTCTCGGGGAAGATCCCCGAAGAGGCGAATCGTTGACGTTGATCGGGAGCAGTATCTTGCGACCGCTCTTGTACCGAGTGATTTGGCTCGAATTGTACCGTTTGCTGCCGTATCCGCAATATCACCAATTCGCACCATGGACAGTTCTTATATTGACTGAAAGGAGTCGCCTAAGTGGCTCTGCATCAACAGCAGACAGGACAACTGTCCCGAACTCGCCCGTTGACGGTTCCTTTGCTCAAAATCACCAGAGTTCCTGACGAGATAGACGCGCGAGCCCTACTCAGGTTGTGTCATCGCTTCGTCATTTCTGTCATTGCTTCGTCATTCCCTTCGAATAAGTCGGCGCAGATACGCCGAAATCTTTCCAGGGACGTGCGCGTGCCTCCCCCAACCCGGCGTTGTAGAATGAGGCGGCTTCCGGAATACGCTTTCCCAAGGGTGCAAAAACCCATCGGCAAAGCTACCTCGGGAAATTTGAACGCCATGTCAGGGATGGATCGCCCCATGAAGCTTTCACTTCGCGTCTATGTTCTTTCCGTCGTCCTCCCCGCCGCTGTGGCAAGCTGTGGAGTGATGAAAAGTCAGGCTCAAACCGTCACCGAAATCGGTGGACAGAAAATCGTCACCATCACGCGCACTGCTGTCAGCAAGACCAAGCCCGAATTCACCAGCATCACGGTCCTGCCCGGCCGCGGAATGGAAGTTTTCCAGATCACCGCCAACTTTCCCGGCAAGGGAAACGTGGATGTGCTGGCATCGCCCAGCCTTGAAGAAGCCAAAAAGATGCTCGACGAGCAGGACACACCCAATGGCGATCTCGGCTATCGGCTCGGCTCCGTTTTTCTCTTCCCGTATCCCAACCGTATCCGCGGCACGCTCTCCTCTGACGGCAAAACCCTGACCACCTCGTGGCAGGGTAAGACCATCACTCTTCCTGCCAACAACATGGGCAAGGAAGCGGGCGCCGAGCGGCACGCCATGCACGGCCTCATCCTGAAAGCCAAAACGGATGACGTCAAAGTGAAGACAATTCCCGGCGGCAAAGAAGTAAGCGGCACCATCCATGGCGGTGACTTCAACGGCCACTGGCTCTCCAAGTCCGACCTCGTCATCACCATCAGCCTCACCGCCGACGCTGTCGATGCCACCGTGACCGCCAAGAACGTCGGCAAAGAAGCTGAGCCCGTCTCCATCGGCTGGCATCCTTACTTCAACTTCCCATCAGGAGATCGCACCCAGGCGCGCCTGCAGGTCCCGGCCGATATGGTCGCCAAGGTCGACAACTACGACAACGTCTTCCCCACCGGCGAGCTCGTTCCCGTCAGCGGACAGTTCGATCTGCGCAAGGGCCAGCCCCTCTACAAGAACTTCTACGACGACAACTGGAGCAAGCTGAATTGGGAAAACGGTGTTGCCGAAGTCAACATCCTTGACGAAGCCGCGAAGTATGGCGTCCGCATCCAGGGCCTATCGCCTGAAATCAAAACCATCCAGGCCTACGCCCCTCCAGCCAAGAACTTCGTCGCCGTCGAGCACCAGTTCAACTTCGCCGATCCCTTCGGCAAGGAATGGAACGGCATGGACACCGGCATGGTCACCCTCAAGCCCGGCGCCAGCACCAAATGGCATGTCCGCCTGAAGCTCTTTGTCCCGTAAGCACCCACAACTGGGTGCCCCGTTCAGTGGGTGCCCCGTCCCCTGGGTGCCCCGTCCAAGCTCTGCTTGGGCGGGGTTGTGCAAATGAATCAAACACGATAGCCCGGATCTCCTCGGATCCGGTCCAGCGCTTTCTGCGGCACCTCGCAATTTTGCGAGCAACCTCGCCTGCGCGAGAAATCTCTCCTCGAGACCTTAGCGTCAGGGCAGGACTTCAGTCGTGCCGTTAAGTCGTGCAAGAACTACCTGGGCTTTTAGCCCCTTTCAACAATGTTCCAGATAGCTTTCTCATCAACCGCAGTCCTAGGGCCTCGCCTCATACACCAGGTTGAACGGCGTTTCCGCTGCCCTTCTGAACCGCTTGAATCCCGCCGTCATCACCACGTCCCGAATCGTTCCTCACCGGCCTGTGCTCCCAGGGCCGCGCCCACCTCCTGCGCCAGTGAAGCTGGCGTGCACAGCATGGTCGAAGCCGAATAGTAGATGCGCCCAACAGGATTGTGATTTTGCTCCGGCTCGTCGTGCGCAAACGGCTCAACAATCATCCACGTACCATCAGGCACCAGGGTAGAGAGCACATGTTTCGCCGCTCCCACCGGGTCTCCCATGTCGTGCAGGCAATCGAAGAAGGTCACGAGATCATACCCTCCGTTCGCCGGATAGCTCTTCGCACTCGCAACTTCAAAACCGATCTGATCCTGTAGCCCATCGCGCCCAGCCACGTGCCGCGCATACTCAACTGATCCGCTGTGATAGTCAAACCCGCTGAACCGCGACTTGGGAAATGCCTTTGCCATCAAGATTGTCGAAGAGCCATGCCCGCAGCCGACGTCCGCTACCGATGCGCCCTTCGCCAGCTTTTCCTTCACGCCTTCCAGCGCCGGTAACCATGAGCTCAGCAGATTCTGCTCATAGTTCGGCCGAAAGAAGCGCTCCGTCCCGAAAAAGAGATTGGCGTCGTGCTCGTGCCAGCCCACGCCTTCTCCCGTGCGAAATGCCTGCGTGATCTTCGGCTCATCTTTGAAGCATGCGGAGATGATGTGGAAGGCGCCCGGCAGATCGAGCGTCGTCAGCGCGAATGCCTGTTCCGCGGGCAATTCGAATCGCTTCGTCGTCGCGTCGTAGGTGATAAAGCCGCTTGCGGCATTGGCATTGAGCCACTCCCGGATATAGCGCTCCGAGGTATGGGTCCGAGTGGCCAACTCCGTTGAAGTCATAGGACCTGCGCCAGCCATGGCCTTGAACAGTCCTAGTTTGTCGCCGATGACGACGAGCGCGGCATGCATCGCGGCGCCCATGTCCACGACGGCCTTTCCCATAAAGGCATCCAGTTTTGAGGGATCGAAAGCAGGAGCAGCAGCGGTTGCAGTTGCCATATAGACCTCCTTGTTGGCAGGGCCCTGGGGAAAGCCGCATCCTACCGCGCAAAAAACGCCAGTGTCAAAGAGAATCTCAAACTGAGCTCCGCACTTCTTCAGACCCAAAAAACAGCTGTCATTTCTGAGCGCACGGGGCTCCGAACGTTTTTCTTCATGGGGTCCCCGAAGAGCGATTTGTGCTCTTTGGGGCTGAGCTCGGGGGTGGTAAGTGAAGAATCTCTTTTCAGCCCGAGGCAGGCCGAGTAGCAGGTGACGCTTCGTCATCCTGGCGTTGCAGGTCCACCAATCTGCGGCAGCTAAAAAGATAGAATGACGAGAAATGGTCGTTCAAGGGTTTGAGAACTCGCTTGCCTCACTCAAAGGCACAACGGTCAAAACTGCCATTCCGAAGCGTGTTCAAGAAGCCGGAACCGCGCCTGTAGAACTCCATTTCAGCGATGGATCGCAATTGCGCACGGACTATTGGCGTATCATCCTCGACGGCAACGCGAATGCGAGCAGCTTCGACCACCAGCAGCAGTATGGGCTTAGCGCTCCGATCAACGCGTTTGCTCAGATCGCCGATGCACTGGATGGAAAGACTTTAAGAGAGGCTAAATGGGAATCTCGTACTGGTGACCTTAAGCTTTTCTTCCTACCCGATGTTGAGGTGCAGGTGTTCAACTTCACTGGTTACGAGAACTGGGAGATCCACTTCAGCAACGGTACCGGCGAGTATTCCCCCTACACTCGCTGACGATCTGGCCGCCTTCGAGAAGTATGCTCGGATACTCGTCCTGATGGCCAAAGCCAAATGCAAATCTATGACTGCCGCTTAACCATCCGCCGCGCCCGCAGCCATCCCCCCAGCCACGACTGCGGCAATGCCAGCACGATTAACGCA
>Ga0207677_10000065_pt1 | contig 88193 bp, 70 predicted proteins | sample KBSMisM42_FD_184311 | JGI IMG/M metagenome (GOLD analysis project Ga0207677, IMG submission 184311) | Miscanthus rhizosphere microbial communities from Kellogg Biological Station, Michigan, USA - KBS Miscanthus M4-2 (SPAdes) (version 2) | ecosystem: Host-associated > Plants > Roots >...
GTCCTGCGATGTCGGCGGGACGGCGCGAGATGGTCACCGACTACGGTTCCGGCAGTCCGCAGCAGGCGCTTTTCACCGGCGCGCCAGTTCTCTCCGCGGACGGGCGCGCGTATGCGTACACATACGTGACGGTAACCTCGGACCTCTACCTCGTGGAAGGCGCGCGAGCGGCGATGCGTTAACCGCTCGGCAATGCTCTACCGCTTCGACAACATCGAGAAATCGTACGGCCCGCACGACATCGTCAAGGGCGCAACGTGGCAGCACAATCCGGGCGAGAAAGTCGGCCTGGTCGGCCGCAACGGTGCCGGCAAGACGACGTTGTTTCGCCTGCTCCTGAAGCAGGAAGACACGGATCACGGCCAGATCCTCCGCGCCTCGGGGCTGACTATCGGACACGTCGGCCAGCATCTCGACGCCGAGCCTGGGATGTCGCTCTTCGACTATGTCGAGACCGCGTTCGCGGACGTGTTGGCCATCGAACGGAAGATGCGGATCATCGAGCATGACCTCGCTGACTCCACGAAAACCGCCGCAGAGCACAAGAAGCTGCTCGAAAAATATGCCGTCCTGCAGCACGACTATGAGCATGCCGACGGCTACACGCTGCACGCCGAGGTGGAGCGCGTATTGACGGGTGTCGGATTTCCGAAGAGCGAGTGGGAGCGGCCCATCGCCGCGTTCAGCGGCGGCCAGCAGAACCGGGCCATGCTCGCGCGCGTGCTGCTGACGGACGTCGATCTGCTGCTGCTCGACGAGCCGACCAATCACCTCGACCTGGCCGGCATCGAATTCCTCGAAGAGTTCCTGCAGTCGTTCAAGGGCAGCTTTCTCCTCATCTCGCACGACCGCACGTTTCTCAATCGCACGGTTCAGAAGATCGTCGAGCTCGCGCACGGAAAACTGATCGAGTATCCCGGCAACTACGAGCGCTTCCTCGAGCTGCGCACCGAGCGGATGGAGAAGATGGCCGCCGACTACGAGCAGCAGCAGGAGTTCATCGACAAGACGAAGGACTTCATCCGCCGCAATCTGGCCGGGCAGAAAACGAAACAGGCCAAGTCGCGCCGCAAGATGCTGGCGAAAATCGATGAGGTGGAGCGTCCGGAGACCGACGAGACGCTGGCGAATTTCAAACTCGAAGCCGGTCCGCGCTCCGGCGCAATCGCGCTGACCGCCGATCGCGTCACCGCCGGCTACGGCGAGAAGGCGATCGTCAGCAACCTGTCGATGACCATCCGCCGTGGCGAGCGCTACGCCATCATCGGTCCGAACGGTTCGGGCAAATCGACGCTGCTGAAGACGTTTGCTGGCCGCCTGCAGCCGCTCGCCGGCAACGTCACCTACGGCCACAACGTGCAGGTCGGCTACTACGACCAGACCCTCGGCGATCTGAATCCGGCCGGCAACGTGATCGACGAAGTCTGGAATCTCGATCACTCGCAGACCGAGGAGCAAGTGCGCAGCTACCTCGCGCAGTTTTCGTTCTTCGACGACGACGTATTCAAGAAAACGCGCGATCTCTCCGGCGGCGAGAAAGGCCGGCTGGCGCTGGCGAAGATCATCTACCGCGGTGGTAACGTGATGCTGCTCGACGAGCCGACGAACCATCTCGACGTCTACACAAGAGAAGCACTGGAAGAAGCGCTGGAACGCTTCACCGGCGCGCTGATCGTCGTCTCGCATGACCGCTACTTCATCGACCGCGTCGTCGAGCACGTGATCCTGGTCGAGGACGGAACTGCCGACGTCTTCGCGGGCAACTACAGCGACTACGCGGAGCGTGTGAAGGCCGGAGTTGCGATTCCGCGTCCCGCGCAGGTTGTGCACGATGCAAAAGTCGAAGTCCCTGCGCCGTCAAAACCGCCGCAGCCGAAAGCCGACCGCTCCGAACAGAAGAAACGCGAAAAGCGGCTGAAGAAGATCGACGACGAGATTGCCGATCTCGAATCGCGCATCGCCGCGGCGGAACGCGAGCGCGAGCGCAACGACCTCCTGCTCTGTGCCGAGGAGGTGTTTCGCGATGGGGATCGAAGCAGAAAGATTCAGTCGCAGAACGCCGATCTGAAGGCGATGGTCGAGTTGCTCTACACGAAGTGGGAAGCACTGGCGAAAGAGAAGGAAGAGGTCGAGAGCGCGGCCGTGTAGTTGCGGTAGGCTGCGATCATGCCGAAACACTCCGCATCCATCATCGCCATCGGTTCGGAAATGCTCGGACCGACGCGCGTCGATACGAACTCCCTCAAACTCACCGCCGCGTTCGAATCGTTCGGCGTCGGCGTCGTGCGCAAGAGCGTCGTCGGCGACACGCAGGATCAACTGGTCGACGAGATCCGCCACTCGCTCGCGCATTCGAACATCCTCGTCACGTCAGGCGGGCTCGGTCCGACGGAAGACGACATGACGCGCGAAGCGCTGGCCGAGGCGCTGGGGCTAAAGATGGAGGTGGATGTTTCGATCGTGGAACGGCTGGAGAAACGGTTCGCCGCGCGCGGTTGGGTGATGCCCGAGGTCAACAAACGGCAGGCGAATGTTTTCATCGGCCAGACCACACTGACCAATGAGCGCGGCACCGCGCCCGGCTTTCACATCGAACACGATGGCAAACACGTCTGGGTTTTTCCCGGCGTGCCGCACGAGCTGGAGTGGATGGTGGCGACGTACCTGAGGCCGTGGCTGGCGTCGATCACCGGCGGCCAGTCGCGATTCCGGCGCGTGCTGAAGATCGCCGGGATGACGGAATCGGGCGTCGAGGAGCGGCTGAAGCCGTATTACGCCGCGCATCCCGAACCGCTGACGATCCTGGCCACAATGGGACAAACCGAGTTGCATCTCGCTGCCGATGGCGCCGAATCGGAGGCGCTGGCGTTGATCGCCGCGCGCGAGGCCGAACTGCGCGAGCTCTTCACGCACAAAATTTTCGGCGCGGATGACGACACGCTGGAAGCGGTCGTCGGACGCATGCTCACCGAACGCGGCGAGACGGTGGCAACGGCTGAATCGTGCACGGGCGGATTGCTGGCCTCGCGCATCACGGATGTCCCCGGAAGCTCTGCGTACTTCATGGGCGGCGCGGTCTGCTACACGGCCGCGGCGAAAATCGATCTGGCGGGCGTCGATCCGGCGCTGATCGCCGAACATGGCGAAGTTTCGGAGCCGGTGGCGATCGCACTTGCCCGCGGCGCCCGCAAACGGTTCGGGACGACGTACGGAATCGGCGTCACCGGCATCGCGGGACCGAGTGGTGGCACCGAGGCGAAGCCGGTCGGCACCGTCCACATCGCCGTCGCCGGCGCGGAGTCGCACAAACATTGGAAGCTGCTCTGGCCAATGGAGCGCAGCCTCTTCAAACGGATCACCACACAGTCCGCGCTCGACCTGCTGCGATTGTTCATCGTGCGCCGATGAAAGGCCCGCAACGTCAACCCTTCCGCATCACGTTCGTGATCACGTCGTTATAGATGACGACGATCATCAACGCAGCGAGGACGGCGAAGCCGACCTGCTGGATGCGCTCTTTCACGCGTAGCGAGAGGTCGCGGCGGGCCACGCCCTCGATGAGCAGGATCATGATGTGGCCGCCGTCGAGGACGGGGATGGGGAGCAGGTTCATGATGCCGAGCTGCAGCGAGATCATGGCCATCAGCGCCACGACCGGCATCACCCCTCGGCGGACCATCTCGCCGGAGATCCGGGCGATGGAGATCGGGCCGCTCAGCTCCTTCACGCTTCCCTCGGCGCGGAAGAGGCGGCCGAGGGTGATGAAGGCGTAGCGCAGCATCTTCCAGTTCTGCTCGACGCTGTCTTTGATGGCCGGGAAGAAGGAGAGTTTGTGGATCTCCGTCGGCGGAAAAAAGCCGCGGTACGGATCGGCCGGATCGCCGCTGTTCGGCAGCGTCGTCCGGAACCGTTCCTGCGACGTGGGAAACTCGACGCTCCGCGCGGTTCCGCGGACGACGTCGAGCACGATGGCGCTTTTCTTCGCGGCATCGAACCACGTATCGAGCTCCGTCAGTTGTGAAACCGGATGGCCGTTCACGGCCACGATGCGGTCGCCGGTACGCAGGCCTGCGATCGCTGCCGGAGTGCCCGGCGTGACGCGGCCGACGGTCGTGTCTAGATACGGCCGGATTCCGGCGCGGCCGACCGGACCGAACTCGCTGTCCTCCGGTTCCGGCGTCAACGTCGTGAAGCGGCGCTGACCGTCGCGAACGTAATCGATGCGCAGCGGCGTGCCGCCATGCATTCCGATGGCGAGGCGCATGTCGTCGAAGTCGTTCATCGGTTCGCCGTTGATGGCCACGATGCGGTCGCCGGGCAGCAGCCCCGCGCGCGCTGCCGGCTTTCCGGGAGTGACCTCGCCGATGATCGGTTTGATGATGACCGACTCGGTGCCGACCATGGCGATGATGGCCATGAAGGCGATGGCGATCACGATGTTCATGAACGGACCGGCCACCAGGATCAGAAATCTCTGCCATTTCGGCTTCGAGAGGAACTCGTCGGGATCGGCCGGCTGGTTTTCTTCCGGCGTGTCGCCGGCCATCCGTACGTAGCCGCCGAGCGGAACGAGCGAGACGCGATAGTCGGTCGCCCCTTTGCGGAAACCGAAGAGGCGCTTGCCGAATCCGAGCGAGAAGACGAGCACGCGAACGCGGAAGAGTTTCGCGACGAAGAAGTGTCCCGACTCGTGGGCGAAGACGAGGAAGCCGAGGACGATGACGATGCCGACCAGATTTGTGGCGATGTTTTGCATGAGTTCCGTTAGTTACTGCCGCAGTGCAACATCAATTCCGCGCGCTTCTTCCCGCGCCCAGCCGTCCCAGGCCAGCGCGTCGCCGACCGAACCGATCGGGGCGACGTTTCCGGCGTGGCGGTCGAGGACGCGCGACACCATGTCTACGATTCCCGTGAACGGAAGTTCGCCGGCCAGAAAACGCTCGACGGCGATCTCGTTGGCGGCGTTGAGCACGGCCGGCATCGAGCCGCCGGCGCGGCAGGCGGCGTAGGCCAGTTCCACGGCCGGAAAACGCTGCGGATCGACGGCGGTGAAATCGAGGGTGCGGATTTTGGCCAGGTCGAGCCGCGCGAACGGCGCGGCGACGCGCTCCGGATACAGAAGCGCGTACTGGATCGGAAACTTCATGTCGGTCGTCGAGAGCTGCGCGATGAACGAACCGTCGACGTACTCGACCATCGAATGCACGATCGACTGCGGATGGATGAGGATATCGATCGCATCGGGAGGCATCGCGAAGAGGTGATGGGCCTCGATGACCTCGAGACCTTTGTTCATCATCGTCGCGGAGTCGATGGAGATCTTCTTGCCCATCTTCCAGGTGGGATGCGCGAGGGCGTCGGCGATGGTGATGGTGGAAAAGGTATTGAGATCGCGGCGCAGAAACGGTCCACCCGAGGCGGTGAGAACGATTCGTTGAACCTCGGAATGACCGCCGCAGCGAAGGGCCTGATGGACCGCGTTGTGCTCGGAGTCGACGGGAAGGATTTCGCCGCCGTTCGCCGCCGCGGCGCGGGTCATGACGTCGCCGGCCGCGACGAGTACTTCCTTATTGGCGATCCCGACGCGCTTGCCGGCTTTGAGGGCCGCGTAAACGGGAGGGATGCCGGCCGCGCCGACGATGGCTGCGATCACGGCATCCGCATTCGGCAGCGACGCGACCTCGGAAGCGCCCTCCGCGCCGCAGACGATTTCGACATTTCTTTTCAGGCGCGACCGCAGCGGCGCGACGTCGTCAGGATTGCGAACGGAAACGATCTCCGGCGCATATCGCTCGATCTGTTGCGCGAGAAGATCGAGATTCCTGCCGGCCGCGAGGCCGACCACGCGCAACGCATCCGGAAACGCGTCGACGACATCGAGAGTCGAGCGCCCGACGGAACCGGTAGAGCCTAGGATGGAGATTCTGCGCATCGGTTTTTAGTCGATCAGTAGATTAGTGGATCAGTAGATCAGGGAGCTTCAAATCCTGATCCACCGATCGACTGATCACTGATCCACTGTTTTTCACGCCGACATGATGTTGAAAGTCTTGAAGTTGTGCACGATCAGGTGCCAGTACACGTACAGGATCGGCGTCGTGTAGAAAATCGAATCGAACCGGTCGAGGAAGCCGCCGTGGCCGGGGAGCAGCGTGCCGGAGTCTTTCACGGCCGCGGAGCGCTTCCACATCGATTCCGCCAGGTCGCCGATCACGCCCGCGATCGAGAGGATCACACCGGCGATGATGGCGTGCAGCAGCGGGAAGTTGCGGAAGAAGGTGAAGTGGATGACCACCGCCGTCACGACCGAGGCGAAGACGCCGCCGGCCAGTCCCTCGATCGTTTTCTTCGGACTGATGCGCGGCGAGAGTTTGTGCTTTCCGAACGTGCGGCCGAAGTAGTAGGCGCCGCTGTCGCCGAGCCACACCACGAGCAGGAGGAAGAAGACGAGCTTCGCGCCGTCGGCGAAATCGTCGTGCAAGCGAATCAGCGAGCCGCCGAGCATGCCGACGTAGAGCGTGGCCATCACCGCGATCGCGCTCGACGGCAGCGAGTCTTCCAGCTTCCCGCGCGAGAAGACGTACGAACCTGGGATGACCAGCAGCGCCACAAAGACGCCCATCTCCACGGAGATCGGCTCGAGGATGAAGGCGGCGTTGATGAAGAGCATCACCGCGATGCAGATCGGGACCGGGATGTCGTAGCCCTTCTGTTTGCCGAGGTCGAGGAACTCGTAGAGCGCGAGCGCGGCGCAGAGCGAGATCATCGCGTCGAACACGTACGGCGGCGCCCAGCCGACAGTCCAGATGGCCAGCGGTGCGGCGATGAGTGCGGTCAGCTCACGCTTCATGAATTAAGAATGCCGCCGCCTACGATTGCTGATTGTCGGCCTCGATGAACATCTGCGCGTCGGATTCATCGACCCCGCCGTAGCGGCGCTCGCGCGACTGGAAGTCGATGATCGCCTCGAACAGATCGCGGCGGCGAAAATCGGGCCAGAGTACTTTCGTGACGTGAATCTCCGCGTACGCGATCTGCCAGAGCAGAAAGTTGGAGACGCGCAGCTCGCCGCTGGTGCGGATGAGCAGATCGGGATCATCGATGTTCGCGGTGTAGAGGTGATCGGAGAAGAACTGCTCGTCGATCTGCGCGTCGCTCATCTCGCGCTCGCGCAGGACGCTCATGATGCGATTGACAGTGTCGACGATCTCGGCGCGTCCGCCGTAATTGAGCGCGATCTGAAACAACAGCCCATTGTTTTTCGCCGTCTCATTTTCGGCGTACTTCAGCTCGCGCTGCACCGAGGGGTCGAGTCCGTCCACGCGTCCGATGGCGGTGAAGCGGATGTTGTTGTCCATCAGCGTCTTCAGCTCTTTGCGCAGGTACTCCTTGAGCAGCATCATCAGCGTGGCCACTTCGTACCGAGGCCTCTTCCAGTTTTCGACGGAGAACGCGTAGAGCGTCATGACGCGAAGTTCCAAGCGCGCCGCGGTCTCGACGATCTCGCGCACCGAGGCGATGCCGGCGCGATGCCCTTCGACGCGCGGCAGGTTGCGCCCTTTCGCCCAGCGGCCGTTGCCATCCATGATCACTGCGACGTGCCTCGGCAGCCGTTTGAAGTCGACGCGGTCGAGCAGCGTCTCTTCGATCGAGCCCGGTTCAGCGAGTTTGCGCAGGTCAATCATCTGAAGCGCGCGATGTTATCGCAGACTGCGCGCCAGGAGTCTGTGCGGTAGTAACTTAGTAAACGCACCTTCGAATGAGCCTTGGGCAACCAACGCCGCGGGCCGTGCCCGCTTAGTAGCGCACTTCCCACAACGTCAACCCTTTCGCCGGCGCCGTCCATCGCGCCTCGGTCCAGATCGCGCCGAGCGCGATTTTGCCGCGGCCGATCTCGATCAGCGATCCGGCGATGCGGCGAACCATGTAGCGGAGGAAGCCGTCGGCGGTGACGGAGATGGCGATGGCGTTTCCGTCGCGAACGACGTCGATCGACGTGATCGTCCGCTCCGTCGAACTGACCTCGGGACTGATGACCGTGAACGGGGCGAAGTCGTGATGACCGGCCAGCGCCTGCGCCGCATCGCGCATGACGGCGGCATCGAGCGGCTGCGGGACGTGTGCGTGCGTCTGATCCGCGAAGACGTCCGCGATTTCGTCATTCCAGATGCGATACACGTAACTCTTCAATTTCGCAGCGAAGCGGCAGTGAAAATCGTCGGCGACCGGCTCGACGTTCGCCACGCGGATGTCGTGCGGCAGCAGGTTGTTGATGCCTTGCCGAAAGCCGCGCGGCTCGATCGCGAATGGCACGTCGGCATGCGCGCGCTGGCCGCGGGCGTGAACGCCTGCATCGGTGCGACCGGCGCCTTCGATGCGGATCGACGTTCCGAACATCTTCGACAGCGCGGTTTCGACGACGTCCTGAATCGCCACCGCATTCGTCTGCGACTGCCAGCCGGCGTAGCGCGTGCCGAGGTATTGAAGCGTCAGGAGAACGCGCAATTTGCTTCTACTTGATGCTTTCGATGTGCGTGATGAAGGCGTCCGCAAGCTTCCAGCCGGCGCCGTCTTTCGCGTACGTGAGCGTAGCGTCAACGCGCACCGGTTTCGTGCGTCGTCCTTCACGCTGGCCGAGCATCGCCTGGGTGCTGATGACGAGATCTTCCGAGGCGATCGCGCACGCGTACGGAGGCATCTGGATGGAGACGGTGTATTCGCGCTTGTCGGTCGAGGGGGTCTTGATCCCGCTGACCGTGAACTGAAGGAAGTCGTCGAGCGTTCGAAAGTTCGCGTGGTTGAGGCCGCGCGTGTCGCCCGGCTGAATGATCGTGCCCTTCTTGAGCAGATCGTCTTTCATCTGTGCGATGAGCGCGGGATCCTGCGGAACGGGCGGCGCGGGCGGGAGCGGCGGATTGCCGACGAGCGTCGCGTAGCGGCAAAGTGTCGCTTGATCGGCCGTCGGCGACGAGTGAAAGGTGACGCGGGTAACGTCGCCGGACGCTTCCGCTTTCACGTCGAGCGCGCCCGCCTTGAGGATGCCTTTGTCTGGATTCGACCATTCCATCGTTGCGCCGGCCGCGGCGAGCTTGTAAGGAAGGACTTCGATGACCGCCTTCGGTGTCAGCACCGTCAGCACCGAGGTCGAGGACGAGCTTGCGTCGGCCTTGTAGTTCGTCGCGCACTCCGGTTCGCCGGCGAGCACAGCGGACGCGAGGAGGCAGGCGGCAGTCGGGAAGAGAATTCGGCGGATGCGCATGGCCCTCGACAGAACCTCCCCGCGCGGCGGCCTAATCCACCCTTTACAATCGCATCCATGAAGTACTGGCTGATGAAGTGCGAGCCGTCCGCGTACACGATCGAAAACCTGGCGAAGGACGGCACGACGAGTTGGGAAGGCGTGCGCAACTATCAGGCGCGCAATTTCATTCGCGACGAGATGAAAAAAGGCGACCGCGTGCTCTTCTACGCCTCGAACGCCGATCCCTCGGGTGTCACCGGTGTGGCCGAAATCGCCCGCGAGGCGTACGCCGACAAGTTCGCGACGAAGAAGGGCCACGAGTACTACGATCCGAAAGCGACGGCCGAGAATCCGATCTGGTACATGGTCGACATCGGCTACGTCGAGACGTTCCCGCACATCGTTCCGCTGGAGACGTTGAAGTCGACGCCCGGCCTCGAGGAGATGGTGGTGACGAAGAAAGGTTCCCGCCTTTCGATCCAGCCTGTGACGAAAAAGGAGTTCGACATCGTCGTGAAACTGGGCCGCGCGAAGTGACGCAGCTCGAGGTGGTGCAGGGCGACATCACGAAGCTGGTCGTCGACGCGATCGTGAATGCCGCCAACTCCTCACTCCTCGGCGGGGGAGGCGTCGACGGCGCCATCCACCGTGCTGCCGGTCCCGAGCTCGTGGCCGCCTGCCGCCTCCTCGGCGGATGCGACACCGGCGACGCGAAGATCACGCCGGGCTTCCGGCTGCCGGCGAAGTTCGTCATCCACACCGTCGGCCCGGTCTGGCGCGGCGGGACGAATGGCGAGCCGGAGCTGCTGGCGTCGTGCTACCGCCGCAGCCTCGAGGTGGCCGTCGAGAACGGCGTCCAGACGATTGCGTTTCCGGCCATCAGTTGCGGAATCTACGGTTATCCGATCGATGCGGCGGCGGAGATCGCAATCGGCGAGACGCGGCGCGTGCTCGCGGACCGCGATGCGATCGATCGCGTGCTCTTCGTTGCATTCGGCGAGGACGTTCGCCGCGCACTGGAACGCTCTTTGCGCAATGGCTGACGCGGAGGGACCGAATGTCCGAAGAACGTTATGAGCCTGTTTCGTGCGATTACCACGACGAGCTCGAGGCGGCAGCGATGCACAAGCAGCAGGTCGAGCTGGAGTTCGACCTCGACGGCGTGACGCAGCGCGAAAAAGGGACGATCGCAGACGTCTACACCGCCGAAGGCGCCGAGTTCGTGAAATTCATGGCCGGAGCAGGCCCGATCGATATCCGGCTGGATCACATCATTTCGATGAAGGATGGGCAGGAGTAGTCGATGGAGCGCTGACGCCTCGCAGTGCTACCCTGATCACCCCATGCCGAAGTTCTTCTTTTACGCGGGCACCGGCTTCTGTCTTTTTCTCGCGCTTTGCGCGGCGGCGGGGGTGGTGTCGCAGGCCGACGGAGGAGCGCTGGCGTTCGTGGCCGTTCATGGGGCGGTCGTGTCGGCGAAGAGCGCGGCGTCGTGGGCCATCATCGTTGCGCTGATCGCCGGAATCGCTACATCGGCGATCCTGGTGCGGATGGCGGCGCTGCTCGCGGCGCGGAACGTGTTCGGCGCGCTGTTCGCGCTGCTCTCGACAGCGGCCGCTGTCGTCTCGTTGGCCTGGACGCTGTTGCTGCAGACGCGGATGTTAATGCTGCTCCGGCACGGCGCGGCGTACGGCGATCTCGCGCAGTTTCATTTCGCGGCCGTGATGATGCTCGGCTGCTTCGTCTCGCTCACGTTCCTGGCGTTGCGGCCGTACTTTTCGGTGCAGGCCAGCCGCGTCCTTTCGGCGCTCGTTTTTCTGCCGTTCCCGCTCTACTGCCTGATCCTGGCGCAGGAGCTTTTCGTCTCCACGCGGCTCTCGCCGCTGCCGTCCGCGTCGCCCGCGGCCGTGGTTTTCTTTGGCGTCGTGGCCGTGCTCTTTTTCGCGATTGCCGTGCACTGCATCCGGCACCGGCACATGTTCATCGAGATGACGAATCTTCGCGAGCTGCTCGACACGCGCGTCGACCGAAGCTCGCGTCCGCTTGGCAGCGTGGCCTTCGATTCCTAGGCTACAATCCCCGCTTCCATGCGAAATCTACGGCCCCTTTTCATCACGCTCGCTCTCTGTCTACCCGTTTCTCTCTTTGCCGCCGCGCCGTTGACCGACTTCATCGCCGGCGTCAACAATCCGAAGCTCGCTCCTGAAGTGGCCACTGTCAATAACGCCACGTGGACCGTCGGACACTTGAAGCTTCGCCTCGCGTCCGGATCGATCGCGCGCGTAATGGCGGGCAATGAACCGGTCGGCGTTTTCTTCAAAGGAAACGGATCGTTCGATTACGAGACGGTCGAGGCGGCAGAGTTGCCGGTCGTTGCGCACAACGTAAAAGTGCGCGCCCACTTGAAAATGACCGCCGACGCGACGCACGCCACGCTCAGCGACGACTTCACCGAAGTGCTGATCATGGGCGGCGGCGTGGCCATGCCCGAAGTCAGCGGCAGCGGAGGCGCTCCGCTCGGTGACGCTCTCAAAGAGCACGTCGCGTTCTATGACCGGCTGCGCGACACTCCGAAGTCGCACCCGCTCGCCGTGCAGAAGTTTTCGTTTCCGTCGTCGAAGGTCGTGATCGCCGAATTTCGCGGCGGCAAGGACAACATCCTCTACTCGCTCGACGACGCGGACGAGTCGATTTACACGACGTATGAACCCGCCACGTACGGCGAGGACAGCCGGCTCAGCCAGTGGCTCTTTGCAGGCCTGCTTTCCTCGCAGCCGGTCGGCCGCGATCACTGGACGGCGGCGCGGCCTAAGTTTGTCCTGACCGCGATCGACTACTCGCTCACCGCGGATGGCGACAACGCCAAGCTCGACGTCACCGAGACCATCGCCCGTTCCACCTCCACCCAAAACGTCCTGCAGTTCCAGATGAACAAAGAGGACTACGTCAAGCCGGGCGCGCCGTTCCGGAAATACAACATCCGCAGCATCACCGACGATCAGGGGCGGAATCTCCCCTTCGATCACGCCACGCCCGGCGACCTGGTGGTGGCACTCGACGGCGTGAGCGGACCGTCGATCAAGTTGAAGTTCTCGATCGAGGGTGATTTCCTCGTGCGCCAGGGCGGCGACAACGCCTGGCAGCTCTACGTCGCCGATCCGTGGTTGCCGCTGCCGGAGGAAATGAACGGCGATGCCTTCACCGTCCACTCCGTCCTGAAAGTGAAGAAGCCGTTCATCGGCATCGCGCCCGGAAACACGATTTCGAGGCGCCAGGAAGGCGATTACGACATCGTCGAGAACGTGATCGACAAACCGGTTCAGTTCACAACGGCGGAAGGCGGCAAGTACAACATCTATGAAGAGAAGCACGGTGCGCGCACCATTCGCGTGGCCACGTACGGTCTGAAAAATGACCGCGCCTCGAAACAGCTTGCCAGCCTCGCCTCCGACCTCATCGACAATTACGAAGTCTGGCTGGGGCCGTTCCCGTTCACGGAGTTCAACATCATTCAGGTCAACACCTACGGCTACGGACAGGCGCCGCCGGGAACGATGTACATCACGAATGAGGCGTTCAATCCGACGCTGACTACCGTCGATCAGGTCTTTTCCGAGGGCATCAACGAACGCTTCGCGCACGAGATCGCGCACCAGTATTGGGCGCATGTGGTGCGCATGCCGAGCAGCGAGGAGCAATGGCTCACGGAATCATTCGCCGAATACTCGGCGGCATTGGCGCTGAAGCAACTGATGCCGCATGGCGACGCCGTTTACAACCGGCTCGTCGGCTCGTGGCGCTCGCGCGCGAAGCAGGCGGCCGAAGTCGCGCCGATTCCCTACGCGAACCGCATCGCAAAAGATGAAGCGCGCGCGCGGACTGCACTTCTCTACGACAAAGGTCCGCTGCTTCTGTACACGATCCACAAGGAAATCGGCGACGTGCCGTTCCTGACGTTCATGAAGTCGTACACGAAATCGTTCAGCTTCAAATTCGGAACGACCAAGGACGTGGCCGGACTGCTCGGCGTCATTACCAAGAAGGATTGGAAGCCGTTCTTCAACCAGTACTTCTGGGGAACGGCGATGCCGCAGTAACTTCCGATGTATCGAAAGGTGCCTGAAATGGGTCCGCCTGAAGCGATCATGGTCGCGATCGTGGCTGTGTTGTATCTCGTCGTCATCCTCTGGCCGGTGGCGCGGATCTGCCGCCGGACCGGGCACTCGCCGTGGCTGGCGGTTCTGGCCGTCATTCCACTGGCGAACGTCGCGCTGTTGTGGTTCATCGCCTTGTCGCGCTGGTCGTCGACGACTCAAGTTCAGAGCTCCTCGATGATGCCGTAGCCGTCGTCACCCGGTTCTACTCCTCGTAGAAAGATCGGGCCACTGCACAGATTCAGGTGCCAATCGGGAGCCTCGGGCCGCTACACTTCCCGAGGCTCTCCATGTCGTTCGCTCACCTCCACCTTCACACCGAATTCTCCCTTCTCGACGGTGCCAGCCGGCCCGAAGAGCTGGCGAAGCGCGTCGCCAAACTCGGCATGCCCGCCTGCGCCATCACCGACCACGGCAACATGTTCGGCGCGGTCGAGTTCTACAACGCCATGAAGAAGGAGAAGGTGAAGCCGATCATCGGCTGCGAGATGTACGTCGCCTACGGCTCACGCTTCGACAAGGCGGGCGTCGAGGATGGACAGGCCGACGCGGGCGCAAACAATCACCTCATCGTCCTCGCCTCGAACGACGAGGGGTACCGGAACCTCGTCAAGCTCGTCTCGGCTGGATACACCGAGGGCTTCTACTACAAGCCGAGGATCGACAAAGAGTTGCTGCGGGAGCACCGCGAGGGGCTGATCGTTCTCTCGTCATGTTTGAAAGGCGAAGTTTCGCAGTCGCTCGCGGGCGGCAATCTCACCAAGGCGAAAGACGCCGCGCTGCAGTACAAAGACATCCTCGGCGCGGACAACTTCTTCCTCGAGATCCAGGACCACGGCATCCCCGACCAGCAGAAGATCGTGCCGATGATGGCGCGCCTCGGCGAGGAGACAGGACTTCGCCTCGTCGCCACGAACGATTCGCATTACCTATCGAAGGACGACGCCTTCGCGCACGAAGTCCTGCTCTGCATCGGCACCGGCAAGACCCTCGGCGACGAGAAGCGGATGAAGTTCTACAGCGACGACTTCTACGTCAAGAGTCCCGACGAGATGCGCCGCATTTTCAGCGGCTACGGCGAAGCGCTCGACAACACGGTGAAGATCGCCGAGCGCTGCAACGTCTCGCTCAACGTCGAGGGGTATCACCTGCCGAACTTCCCCGTCCCCGAGGGAAAGGACCTGGCCGGATACTTTGCCGAGGTCGCGCGCGCGGGGCTGGAACGGCGTCTCAAGACCGCGGCGCCGCTCTTTGCCGCGAAGAAGAAAAAGCACGAGCCTCAGGAGTACCACGACCGGCTGCAGACCGAGATCGACATCATCAAGACGATGGGCTTTCCCGGCTACTTCCTCGTGGTCTGGGACTTCATCAAGTACGCGAAAGATCACGGAATCCCGGTCGGTCCCGGCCGCGGTTCCGGCGCGGGATCGCTGGTCGCATATTCGATGGGCATCACCGACGTCGATCCGCTCGACTACGACCTGCTCTTCGAGCGCTTTCTCAATCCCGAGCGCATCTCGATGCCCGACATCGACATCGACTTCTGCATGAACCGCCGCGGCGAGGTGATCGAGTACGTCCGGCGCAAGTACGGCGCGGACAAAGTCGCGCAGATCATCACCTTCGGAACGATGGCGGCGAAGTCGGTCGTGCGCGACGTCGGCCGCGTTCTCGGATTGCCGTACACGCTCGTCGACAAAGTGGCGAAGACGATTCCGGCCGGTCCCGACGTCACGCTGCCGATGGCGGCGAAAGAGTCGCCGGCGCTGATCGAGGCGATGAAGAACGACAAAGAGGTCGAGCGCATCATCGAGATCGGATCGCGCCTCGAAGGCCTCTCGCGCCACGCCGGCATGCACGCCGCGGGCGTCGTCATCACGCCCGAGCCGGTAACGAACTACGTGCCGCTGTACCGCACCAACCGCGATGAAATCGTGACGCAGTACGACATGCGCATCGTCGAGAAGATGGGTCTTCTCAAGATGGACTTCCTCGGCCTGCGCACGCTGACCGTGATCGACGACGCGATCAAGTCGGCGAAGGCAGTCGAAGGCGTCACGATCGACATCGCCAGCCTGCCGCTCGACGATCCCGAGGTCTTCCGGCTGTTCCAGGAGGGGCGCACGAAGGGCGTGTTCCAGTTTGAATCGGGCGGCATGGTCGACGTCCTGCGCAAGTCGCGGCCGACGCAGTTCGAGGATCTGGCCGCGCTCAACGCGCTCTACCGGCCGGGCGCGCTCGACGCCGGCATGGTCGACGTTTACGTCAAGGTCAAGACCGGCGCGCAGAAACCGCGCTACCTCGTGCCGATCATGAAGGAATTGCTCGAGGAGACGTACGGCGTCATCGTCTACCAGGAGCAGATCCTCCAGATCGCGCAGCGCGTGGCCGGCTACTCACTCGGCCACGCCGACCTGCTGCGCAAAGCGATGGGCAAGAAAGACGCCGCGGTCATGGCCGCTGAGCGCAGCAAGTTCGTCGACGGCGCCACGGCGAACGGCTACGACAAGAAGAAGGCGAACGAGATCTTCGACTACATCGAACCGTTTGCCCGCTACGGTTTCAACAAGTCGCACTCGGTTGCCTACGCGCTGGTTGCGTACCAGACCGCGTGGCTGAAGGTTCACTACCCGCGGCATTTCATGGCCGCGCTGATGACCTCGGAAATGGACCGCACAGACTTCGTGGTGAAGTTCATCAACGAGGCGTCGCAGATGGGCATCCGCATCCTGCCGCCCGACATCAACGAATCGAACTACGCATTCACCGTGGTAGGACCGAACATCCGTTTCGGCCTCGGCGCGGTGAAAGGCGTCGGCGGCAGCGCCATCGAATCGATCCTCGAAGCGCGCCAGAAGAAGGGGAGGTTCACCTCGCTCCTCGATTTCTGCGAAGCGGTCGACCTGCGCGCCTGCAACAAGAAGGTGATCGAGGCGCTGATCAAGTCAGGCTCGTTCGACTTCCTCGGCTCGTCGCGCAAAGCGCTCTTCGATTCGCTGGAAAACACTGCCGACTCCGCGCAACGCGCCCGCGAGGAGAAAGAGCGCGGACAGAATTCGCTCTTCGGCATGCTCACGCCGAGCAGCGCGCCGGCGTCGTCGGCGGCGAAATCGATGGGACCCGAATGGCCTGACGACGAGAAGCTCCGCTTCGAAAAAGAGACCCTCGGCTTCTACATCACCGGTCATCCGCTCAACAAATACGCGGACGAACTGAAGCTCTTCGCCGACGCCACCACCGACACACTTCATCAACATGTTGACGATGTCGTGAACATCGGCGGCATCGTCTCGCAGATCAAGAAGTCGAAGATCAAGAAGGGGCCGAACGAAGGGAAGCTGATGGCGAAGTTCATCCTCGACGATCAGCGCGGCTCGGTCGAGGTGGTGGTCTTCTCCGATCTCTATTCGAAGTACGCGAAGTGGCTGGACAACGGCATCGCTGTCCTGCTCACCGCCGCGGTCAAAGACACCGGAGGCATGCAGGCGGGCCGCAGCGCAGCGCTGCAATCGGCCGAGCAGAATGCGCAGCGTTCGGACGACGACTATGCGCACATCTCCGGTTACGACGTCAGCGAAGACGACGTCGAGGACGACCGCGATCCGAAAGAGATCGAGGCCGAAAAATACGGCGACCGCACCGCGAACCTCGGACTATTCGCTCCGGCAGCACCCGCGCCGATCGACGAACCGGAAGACGCCATCTCCGAAGCCTTCAACGAAGCGGTGGCGAGCGTCGCGGAGGATGTCGAGTCGACCTTTGCATCACACGCGGCGTCCTTCCACGAAGCGCCGATCACGCCTGAGTTGAACGCGCTGGAGATCGTTCCGCTGGACGGCATCCGCGACAAGAAGGTGAAAGAGATCGCGCTCGAAGTGCCGTATCCGCGGATGACCGAGGAGACGGTGCGGCGCATTCGCGAGATCGTGGAAGAGCATCAGGGCGAAATACCGCTCAGCGTGACCATCGTCGAGTTGCCGCAGGTGCTGGCAGATACCTCGCACGGCGGACAGGTGCGGTTGAAAATCAACCAGCATTTCCGCGTGCAGCCCGGCGCGGCGCTCAGCAGCAAACTTTCGCAGGTACACGCCACCGCCAAATACGTTTTCTAGTCCCTATGTCCCCTCGGATTGCGCTCGCGATTCTCGTCGCGCTCCTGGTGCCGTCGTTCGTCTACGCAGGATCTGCGTGCTGCGAGTTCTGCCCCGATCAGTACCAGCAGGAGGGGCAGTTTCCGTACTTCGAGGTGATCCAGACGCGGCGGCTGATTCCGGACACCAGTCTCGTGACTGCCGAGGGGTGGCGGCGGATTTTCGAAAGTTGCGCGCAGGCGGAGCGCGTGAACATCACCGCGTCGACGGACGTCACCGTCGTCGCCCGCGCGTTTCTGCAACTGACCGATCTGACCACGCCGGGCATTGGCGTCGAATATCGCTGGCTGATCGACGACGTTCCGGTTGGCGCGACGTTCCGTTTCAAAGCCGGCGATCGTTTCCCGCACGCGGACGACATCGGCATCGTTCTGCCGCACGTTGCCGCGGGACGGCATCGCATGGCCATCGAAGCGCGCGTGATCGGCGACGGCGGCATCGATCTCCGGCTCCTCTTCATCACCGCGCAGGGATTTCCGGCGTCGCGTTTTCCCGCCGACTCGCGACTCGATTCGCACAGCCGGGCGATCGGCACCGACTGGAGTCTGGCCGCGCCGGTGCTCGATCTGAATTCGCCCGAGGCAGCTCGTCTCTATTTTCAAAGTTACATCGAAGGTTCGCCGGGCGATGAATTCGACGTCCGCTTCGTGATCGACGACGTCCCTCAACCGCAGTTCCACGTCGTGATTCCGTCCGGCGGCGGTCTGGCGATCTGGGATCATTCCGGCGATCCGATCGCGCAGGGTGCGCATGCGGTTCGTCTCGAAGCGCGAGCGGCGACAACGTCGATTCTGACGCTGGAGCAGATCGAGGCCGCCTCGGCGCCGGTGACGCTGCAGAACAAGACGCTGCCATCGTTCGACGCCACGAACAGCGGTTCCCTCGGCGTCGAGCACCAGCCGCTGAATTGCCTCGTCATCAGCGAAGGCGCCAGCGGCGGGACAGGCGGGTTGGGCGGGACGCCTGCGTGCGGCAAATACGATCTGCTTCTCGACACGACGCTGCCCGCGGCGCCGATCGACGACAACTTCCGGACGCAGCTCGACGACTACACCGCGTTCGGCGACGGCTACGTCGAGATCGACAATCGCAGCGACACGAGCGGCATCGTCACGCTGACGGTCGAAGCGATCTACGAGGATGGCCGCGCGGCAAACTGCAACACGCTGATCGAGACGCCGAACGCGTCGTGTCCAAGCGCGAATACGTGCGCGACCGCGGACTTCACGCTCGTCGAATTCGACGTCCCTCCCGGACGGTCGCAGAAATTCTTCTACGTCGATCCGATCCGCTGGGGCAGCGCGGCGCCGAATCGCATCCGCGTCTGGGCGCGTTCCGGAAACTGCTTCGCCATCCCCACCGCGGACATCGCATACGGTCGCAGCCGCCTCGGCATGCAGATCGTTCCGGCGGGTGTGGGCGCGTGCTTCTCGGCGCGCGACTACGGCCGTCCGCTCGCGCCCGCGCTGACGGCGTCGCTCGTCGGCACGAAAGTGAAGCTGCAGTTGCAGGCAGTGAAGCCGTCATTCGGACTGATGGACGTGATGCGTGCGGAAGGAAACGGTCCGATGACATTCCTGGTGCGCCTCTCGGACTCGACGACGGCCTTCATCGATATCACCGTCCACGACGGCCGCACGTACCGCTACCAGGTCCACGCGCTGGAGAATTCGTCCGATCCGCAGTTGCCGTATCCGTTCGTGTGCGGCGTGCCGTCGGAAGAGGTGCGCATCACCGTCCCGCCGATCGCACCGCGGCGGCGGGCTGTGCATTGACGGCCGTGCGATCCTCATCGGAAAGAGGAGGGCTCGTCCAATGGCTGACGCAGCACAGTCCTATGCCACGCATCGCCGGTTCTTTCCGCTGTTCCACTTCTTCGCCATCCCGCTTCTGCTCATCAACCTGATCGTCCGCATCATTTACGCGTGGATGCATCGCGGGGCGCGGCTGGTGTGGTGGGAGGTCGCCGTCGCGCTGGCTCTGCTGGCCGTCGCTTTCGCGTCGCGGATCATGGCGCTCACCGTGCAAAACCGTCTGATCCGGCTCGAAGAGACCATTCGCCTGCAGCGCTGTCTGCCCGACGATCTGCGCGGACGCGTCGGCGAGCTTTCCAGCGGTCAGTTGATCGCGCTCCGCTTCTGCGACGAGAGCGAACTGCCGTCGCTGACGCGCTCCGTGCTGGACGGAAAAGTGAAAAGCCGCAACGAGATCAAGAAGCAGATCAAGACGTGGCGTCCCGACACGATGCGCGCATAGCGGCTTTAAAAGGTGCGCGTCACCGACAACGACCAGGTCGTCTTCTGCCGAAACGTTTGTTCATCAAACCCGCGCGACCACAGTTGGTGATACACCCCCGGTGAAATCGTGATGCCGCGCCACGGCATCGACACCTGCAATCGCGCGCCGCCATCTTCGAAGCCGCTCCCTTCGTCGACGACTCCGCTCCATCGCCCGAGGGTCTGGTACTGGCCGTCGAGACTCGGCGTGATGGCGATGCCGCCGGCGCGGAAGCTGCGTCCGAGGGACCAGGTGAAGGTCGTGGGCGCGCGATAGCCGTTGCGGTTTTCGTAGACGCTCAATTTCGCTTCGGCGCGAGCGAAGAGCTGGCTGTGACTCCACTGCGCGGCGAGGCGCGGCTCGAATGTCCCGCTGCCGAACTGGATGTGCTCGTGCGTCTTTCCTTCGCGGCCGAGCACGATCGGATCTTCGACGATGTGTCCGATCGGCAGCGTCGTGCCGAGGCCGAAGAGCCACTCCTGGCGCGGCGACCAGTCGATGCCGAGGGATGGATCGGAGATGCCGGTGAGCGTTTCGGTGCGATGGTGAATGTCGCCATACGGAGGCACGAACGGCTCGCCGGTGAGCGTCGTGTAGCGGACGCGCATCGCCTTCACGTCGTACGGCATGCGCAGCGTGAGCTGGGCGCGGTGGCCGAGGCCGTAGTCAGCCTGCAGCTCGAGATGCGTGAGGCCGATCGAGACGACATGTTTGTGCGGCGGGATGAACGTCGTCGCACATTCGGGCGCGACGTCGGGACACTCGGCGACGTGCGACGTGAGGAACTCGCCTTCCGCAGCGGTAAGTGACACGCGCCAACGATCGGCGCCGATGATGCTGGTCTGACCCGCTCCGCCGGAGAGGTTTGGATTCGCTCAGGCGGGTCAGGCGAATAGGGAGGATGCGAACAGGATCAGGGCGAGGAACAGCAGGATGGGGCGCATCCTCAAATGTTGAATGTTGAATGGTGAATGTTCAATGTTGAATGTGATCACGCGCGTCTTCGCCTTTCATTCAACATTCAACATTCAACATTTTCTTTTTCATCGTCCTGCCTTCTCGATCGCCGCCAGCACTTCGTCCCACATCCCGCCGGTCACCGACGTCACGAATTTGCCGTGCGCGTCGTACACGCGAATGTAGGGGAGCGCTTCGGCGCCGAGGTGCGTGGCCTGCGCGGCGGCGGCGTTGTTCCACTTGCCGATGTCGGCGCGGCGCATGGCGAGGCTTGGATGCGCGACCATGTAGCGCTCCAGCCGCGATTCGAGCACGTTACACGGGCCGCACCAATCGGCGTAGTAATCGACGATGGTGACTTTGCCCGGCGCGAGAACCTTCGTGAAATCGAGCGCCGACTTGCCGTCGTAACGGACGATGTCGAGCGTCTTGACGACGTCCGCCGGCAGCGGCTGGATGTCGTTCCGCTTCTCGCCGGGAAAGGTGGCGTCGAAGCCGGCATTCGACAACGCCTCGCGCAGCTTCGCCTTCTCGAACCCGGATGGAACCTCGACGGTCGCCGTCTTCGCCTTCACATCGACGGAGACGTTCGTGACGCCGGCGACCGAGGCCAATGCCTTCTTCACGGGCGGCGCGCACGAAGCGCAGTCGATGCCGACGACGTTGAAGGTGAGCGTGTCCGCGAAAGCAGGGATAGCGACGAAGATGCCGAGGAGCAGGAGCCGTTTCATGGGGCGTCTAACCGCGTTTTTCTTCTCAACAGTCCCGAGCCAGCACAGACGGCATCCTGCTGGCGAAGCCAGCTTAAGAACCGTAGCCCCCGGCTTCGAGCCGGGGGACTTTATGCGGCGTCAGTTTTGTGAGCCCGCTTAAGCGGGCGAAAGAAAGCTTTCTATCGCGCGCTTAAGCGCGCTCCGACTTTCGACGCGCGTTGGAGTCCCCCGGCTCGAAGCCGGGGGCTACGGTTCTTACGCCGGCTTCGCCGACGAAGCGGAGCTTGGAGCGCCACGTACTCCGTGTATGTGCGCACCGCCGGCATCGCGTCACTTCAGATGGCTGTCGAACCAACCCACCAGTCGCCGTGCGATGTCGCGCTGGTGTTCCTTCTTGGCGATGCGGTGGCCTTCGTCGGGATAGACGACAAGTTGCGTTTCGACGCCGAGGGTTTTCAGCGCGTGCCAGAACTCGAATGATTGCGGGGCGGGACATTCGCCGTCGCGTTCGCCGACCAGGACCAAGGTCGGCGTCTTGATGTTCTTCACGAACGTGATCGGTGCGCTGCGGGCGTAGACGGCGGGATCGTCGTAAACGGAGGCGCCGAAGTAGGGGATCATCCAGGCGTCGATGTCGTTCTCGCCGTAATAGCTCTGCCAGTTGGCGATGCCGGCGCCCGCCACGGCGGCTTTGAAGCGCGTGGTCTGCGTGACGGTCCACATGGTCATGTAGCCGCCGTAGCTCCAGCCCCAGATGCCGAGGCGGGTGGGGTCGATCGGGTTGGACGCGGCGGCGGCGTCGATGCCGCTCATCACGTCGCGCAGATCGCCGTAGCCGAAATCCTTCACGTTCGCGCGCGCGAACGCTTCGCCCTGGCCGTAGCTGCCGCGAGGATTGGGGAAAAAGACGAAGTAGCCGCGGCGCGACAGAAGCGCGGCGCGATTCTCGGGCCATCGCGCGAGCGACGCCGACGCAGGTCCGCCGTGAATCCAGACGATGAGCGGGTATTTGCGCGCGGCGTCCAGTTGCGCCGGCGCGAGCAGCCAGCCTTGAACGTCGTACGCGTCGCTCTTCCAGCGGATCGAGCGCGCCTCGCCCCACGTCGCGCGCACCGAGGCGTTCGTGGTGGAGACGCGCTTCCAGTCGCCGATGCGGCCGGTCCAGACGTCGGGCGCGCTCTTGAAACTGCTGCGGATCACGGCGGAGGTGATGCCGTCGTTCGCGAGCGAGGCGCCGATGACGTCGTGGCTGGTCACGAACTCTTCGCCGCGCCACAGCGTTTCCATCGAACTGGTAGTGGTGTCGATGCGGACGATGGCCGACTCGCCGGCGACGTTCTCGCCGAACGTGATGCGGTCAGGCGCGGTCCACGCGAATGACGTCACGGACGCTTTGAGATCCGGCGTGAGGTTGCGCGCCGCGCCGCCCGCGGCGGGGATGACGAAAAGATCGCCGCCGGTGGAGCCTTCGTCGCTCATCAGTCCTTCGATGAAGGCGATCGACTTGCCGTCGGGCGACCAGCGTGGCTCCGCGAGCTGCAGTTGCGGCGTGTAGATCGGCCGCATGGTCGCGGCGGCGACGTCGACGATGTGCAGCCTGGCAATCCAGTAGTTGTTATCGCCCGATCCAGGCGCGGCCTCGGCTACGAGCTGTTTGCCGTCCGGCGACCAGCCGAAGTGGTAGACGTACATATCGGCCGGCGTGACGATGCGAACCTTCTTCGTGGCGACGTCGACGATGGCCACGCGCTGCTCGTCGATGTGCTCCTCGATCGCGCCGACGGCGCGCGACATCGCCACCAGCGGACCCGCTGCGCGCGCGGCGTTTTCGATGAAAAGGAAGGCGATCGATTTGCCGTCCGGCGACCATTGCGGCTCGGCGAGATCGCCGTGCACGTTCGTGATGCGAACCGGCGTGCCGCCGACATGTGTGACGAAGATCTGCCGCTGATCCTTGCCGGCGTCGCTGACCGTGGCCAGCGTCTGCGAGTCGGGCGACCAGGCGATGTAATGATCGTCGCCGTCGCCGGGAAGGAGGTGAACGTCCATTCCGGCGATCGTGGCCGTGGTGACGCCGATTCCCTGGACCGACCAGGCCACGTGATGGCCATCCGGCGAGATGGCGACGGCGTTGAAGGTGCGAACGCGGTCGAGATCGTCGAGCATCGCGTCGTCGCGTTGCTGCTGCTGCGCGTGCGCGAACGTAGCGGCGAGAAGAAGGAGTGCGAAAACAATGCGGCGCATGGCCGCGAAGGATAACGGTTCGTAGGGCCTGCGTCTCCCGATTCGGGCAGCGGCCTGACGACGACGAGCCGCAGCCCGACGGCGACGAGGGGCGGCCTGCCGGCGGACAAGCAGCAGCCTGACGGCGACGAGCCGCAGCCTGACGGCGTTCAAGGGGAAGCCTGACGGCGATGAGCCGCGGCCTGACGCCGGTCGAGGGGAAGCCTGACGGCGTCGAGCTGCAGCCTGAGTTCCGACAAGGAAAAGCCTGTCGATGTCAGGCTGTGCCCTGTCGCTGTCAGGCTGAGGCCTGATGTTCGGCGCCATCAACCCGCCGGCCGCGGCGTCTCGCGCGAGCTGTACCTCGTCAGCTCCGCCCGCATGAAGGCCTCGGCCTCGCCGGCCGGCAGCGGTTGACTGAAGAGGAATCCCTGCATCTGGTCGCAGGCATTCAGCTTCAGGAAAGACCACTGCGCCTCGGTCTCCACGCCTTCGGCCACCACCGACAGCCGCAGCGTGTGCGCCAGGTTGATCACGTACGAGACGATCGCCGCGGCCGATTCGTCCGTCGTCACGTCGCGCACAAAGGCGCGGTCGATCTTGACCGTGTCGATGGGGAAGCGCTTCAGATAGACGAGCGACGACTGGCCGGTGCCAAAGTCGTCGATGGCGATGCGGATGCCGAGCTCTTTCAGCTCGCGCATCGCGGTCGTCGTCGTTTCGATGTTCTGCACCGCAACCGTTTCCGTGATCTCCAGCTCGAGCAGGGCGGGATCGCAGGAGAACTCGCGCAGGATGCTGCCGACTACGAGCGCGAAACTGAGTTGCTGGAACTGCGGCGCGGCGATGTTCACGCCGATGCGAATCGGCGGCAGGCCGCTGGCGCGCCATGCGCGCAGATCGTGGCAGACGCGGCGCAGGACCCACTCTCCGATCGGAACGATCAAGCCCGTTTCCTCCGCCAGACCGATGAATTCGGACGGCTGCACCAGGCCGCGCTCGGGATGGTTCCAGCGAACCAATGCCTCCAGCGACACGACCTTCCTGCGGTTGCGGTCGAAGATCGGGTGGTAGTGAAGCACGAGCTCGTCGCGTTCAAGGGCGTGGTGCAGGCTCTGTTCGAGCGCGAGGCGGCGGCCGTAGCGCTCGTTCATGCTGGCCGTGAACATCTGCGCCTGATTGCGGCCCAGCTCCTTGGCCCGATACATCGCGCTGTCGGCGCATCGCAGCAGCGTCTCGACGTCCTCTCCGTCGCCGGGAAAGATGCTGATGCCGATCGAGGCGGTGACGAACAGCTCGTGTCCTCCGACGCGGATCGGATGCGCGAACGACTGCAGGATCTTGCGCGCCACGCCGGCGATCGACTCGCTGCTCGACGTATCGATGAGCAGGATCGTGAACTCGTCGCCGCCGAGGCGGGAGATCGTATCGGACGCGCGCACGCAGCCTTGCAGGCGCGCCGCGACTTCGGACAGCAGCGCGTCGCCGAGCGAGTGGCCGAGGCTGTCGTTGACCAGTTTGAAGTGATCGAGATCGAGATACATCACCGCTACGCCGCGGCGGTTGCGCTGCGCCTGTGCGATGGCGTTGACGACGCGGTCGCGGAAGAGCAGGCGGTTCGGAAGTCCGGTCAGCGCGTCGTAGTAGGCCTGATATTCGAGCTGCTTTTCGGTCGCTTTGCGCTGCGTGACGTCGCGGTAATTGAGCACGATCGCGCCGACGCTCGGCTCGTGCAGCATGTTCTGCGCGAACGCTTCCAGCCAGATCCAGACGCCGCTGCGATGACGGAAACGCAGCTCCGCGGTTGACTCGTGCGCCGATCCCGCGGCGAGCGCGCCGAGGAGCTCGCGCAGCGTCTCGCGCTCGCGCGGATGAATGTAGCCGAGGAAGCTCGTGCCGGCCAGATCGTCCTCGGTGTATCCGAGAAGGCGTTCGGTCGACGCTCCGGCGTAGCAGAAGGCGAGATCGGCGCTGAGCAGCGCCACTCCGCTCCAGCTCTTCTCGACCAGCGCGCGAAAACGCTGCTCGCGATTCTCCAGTTCGACCTGCGATCGCTTGCGCTCGGAGATGTCGCGCAGGAAGGCGGTGAACGTCTGATCGTCGCCGCGTCCGACGCGGTCGATGGTTACTTCGACGGGGAACTCTTCGCCGTTAGCCCTGCGGCCGATCGTCTCCAATCGTCGCGTGATGCTTGCCGAGGCCGAATCGAAAAGCTGCTGCACGTCCGGCGGCAGCGGCCTTCCCAACACTTCATTCGCCCGCAGCCCGAACGTCCCCTCGGCCTGCGGATTCCATTCGATGACGATGCCGTTGCGGTCGACGGTGAAGACGGCATCGAGCGTCGAGGCGATGAGCTGTTTCAGCCGCGATTCCGATTTGCGCAGCGCCTGTTCCGTGTACGAACGCTCGACCGCCTCGCCGAGCAGGCTGGCCACCGATTTGAGAAAGGCGATCTCGTAGTCGGCGAACGTGCGCTGCCGGCTGGAGTAGGCGAGGAGGACTCCGAAGACGCCGGACGCCGTCGGGATGACCACCGCCGCGCCGCCGCGCACGCCGTGAAAATTGCGGAGATGCGACGACTTGAAACGCGTCTCCTGCTCGATGTCGTCGAACACGACCGGCGCGTCTGCGACCGCCGCGTACATGGCGATCGATTCGTTTTCCTCGTTGTCCTGAGTGCAGTGGAGGAACGTCGCGTTCGAGCCGATGGACGCGGCGACGGAAACGCGCTCGTCGCGGATTTCCAGCGCGCGGGCGTGGTCGACGCCGAGGGTGATCTCCACGAGCGCGCAGGCCTGGCCGAGGAGGATGAGCGGCTCGACGCCGGTGAGGGCGGCCTGTCCGAGCTCGGCGATCGCCGTTTCCTGGCGGTTGCGCGCCTCGATCTCGGAGCGCAGCCGCTGCAGTTCCGTATCCGCGTTCGACGCGTCGCGGCCCCCGCCGATGAGATGGAGCGGATGCGGATTTTCGGACATTGCGCCGCGGCTCGGTGCCGCAGGGATTCGAGAGGTGTGACGCAGGTCTCAGCCGCTCGTGTGCGAGAAGCGTACCGTATGTAGACACTTAGACGATTGCGGAGTTTCCATGGCTGCCGGTTTGGTGCACTGAATAAAAATGCTTGGAGAAGCGTCCTTAACTGCTATCATTCCGGTCGTCCATTTCACTTCCACGTCTTTTGGAGGCGCGATTTGTGTTTCCAAACGACTGGCCACGGTTCCCGGATCTACTCGTCAAGGACTATAAAACGATGACTTCGTATCGCCAGGCGATTCGTCTCTTTTCGCTCGTTCTCTCGCTCGGTCTTCCGATCGCTGCGTCCGCCGCTACCTTCGACGTGAAAACGCTGATCGACACGGATAACCGCCGGAGCACCGGCTGCTCCGTGGTGACGCCCGGCGGCATCGTCAACGGGATCGACGTGATCGTCACGACGCAGGGCACCGTCACCGGCGCGACCGGCACCGTGACCGCCGTGACGCGCCAGACCTGCACGAACGCGGTGCTGAACCAATTCAGCTCGCCCACGGCGGTCGATGGCGGATGGAACGTGGGCGTATCGCCGATCGGCGACGTCACCGTCGAATCGCACATGGGGCTCGACGTCCTGACCTGGGACAACATCGGGACGCCGCGCTTCGTCTTTATCTCCACCTCCGGCCTGTCGTCGGACGTTCTGCTGACTCCGTGGTCGTGGGGCGGCGGCGACATCATCATGCCGCACGCCGCGCGCGACCGGGCCATGACGCCGACGCCGCAGCGCAACATCCTGCTCGATGGCGGCAGCTCTGACTGGGCCGGTGCCGTCCCGCTGGCCAACGGCACGGCCGCCGCTCCGGTATGGCGTTTCATCTCCGCCTCGGCGTACGCCGGGATGCACGATCTCTTCTTCAATTTCAAGATCCACACGAACCCCGCAGCGCCGACCGCGCATGACGACAACTACGCGCTGAACACGCTCGGCGGCACGCTGACGGTGGCCACGCTCGGCGTCCTGAACAACGACAATCCGAACAACCAGCCGATCACGGCTTCGCTCGTCGACACGACCCAGCATGGAACGCTGTCGCTCGCGCCGGACGGCGGCTTCACCTACGTCCACGACGGCTCGCTGGCCTCGCAGGACCAGTTTCACTACGTCGCGGTCGGGACGTCGCTTTCGTCGAACCTGGCCACGGTCACCATCGACCTGCCGGGCACGCATCCGTACTCGTTTACCAGCGCCGACAACGTGACGTTCATCGCCGGCCAGAACAACAGCTTCCAGGTGACCGTCACCGGCAAGCCGACTCCGGCGCTGAGTTATACCGGCGACCTGCCGGCAGGCGTCACGTTCCAGGACAACGGCAACGGCACGGGCACGCTGTCCGGAACGCCGGGACCGAATACTTCCGGAACGTATCCGTTGGTGTTTTTCGCGGAAAAGAACAAGCCGCATCAGGCGTCGCAGAACTTCACGCTGACCGTCACCTGTCCCGGCGTCGCCGTCGTGAATCCGGTGGTCACCACCGGTACGGCCGGCGTTCCGTTCAGCCAGACCTTCACGCAGAGCGGCGGTTCGACGCCGGTCACCTTCGCGCTCAACACCGGCACGTTGCCTTCCGGCCTGACGCTTTCCGCGGCCGGCGTTCTCTCCGGCACGCCGACCGGCAGCGGAACGTTCCCGATCACCGTCAAGGTGACGGATGCCGCCGGCTGCACGGGCGTCGGCCCGACGTACACCCTCGTCATCACTTGCCACGTGGTGACGGTCATCAACCCGGCCACCTCGACCGGCACCGTCAATACGGCCTTCAGCCAGACCTTCACGCAGGCCGGCTCGCTGCCGGTGGGCAGCGCGACCTTCTCGCTCAACAGCGGAACGCTGCCGGCAGGTCTGACGCTCAATCCCTCGACCGGCGTTCTGTCGGGCACACCGACGCAGTCGGGCAGCTTCCCGATCACCGTCAAGGTGACGGACGGCCAGGGCTGCAGCGGCGTCGGTCCGACATATCCGCTGGTCATCGGCTGCCAGACCATCACGGTCACGAACCCGGCCACGAATACGGGCACGGTAAACACCGCGTTCAGCCAGACCTTCACGGCCGGCAACACCATCGGCGCGGTGACCTTCTCTCTCAACAGCGGCACGCTGCCCGCGGGCATCACGCTCTCCAGCGCGGGCGTCCTGGCCGGTACGCCGACGCAGACCGGTTCGTTCCCGATCACCGTCAAGGCCACCGACGCGAATGGCTGCAGCGGCACCGGCTCGACGTACACGCTCGTCATCGGTTGCCAGACCATCACGGTCACCAACCCGGCCACGAACACGGGCACCGTCAATGCCGCCTTCAGCAAGACCTTCACGGCCGGCAACGCCATCGCACCGGTGGCGTTCACGCTCAACAGCGGCTCGCTGCCGACCGGCCTGACGCTGTCGTCCGCCGGCGTCCTTTCCGGCACGCCGACGCAGACCGGTTCGTTCCCGATCACCGTCAAGGCCACCGACGCGAACGGTTGCTTCGGCGTCGGCGCGACCTACACGGTGACCATCGGCTGCCAGGTGATCACGGTCAATAAACCGTCGACCGCCACCGGCACGGTCAACGTCGCCTTCAGCCAGAACTTCACCGCGACGAATGCTATCAGCACCGTCGCCTTCACCACCGTCAGCACGCTGCCCACCGGCATCACCCTGGCCACCAACGGCACGCTCTCCGGCACACCGACGCAGATCGGCACGTTCCCGATCGTCGTCACGGCCACCGATGCGAACGGCTGCACCGGCACGAGCTCGACGTACACGCTGGTCATCGGCTGCCAGGTCATCACCGTCACCAACCCGGCCACCGCCACCGGCACGGTCAACGCCGCCTTCAGCCAGAACTTCACCGCCGGCAACACGGTCGGCACGGTCACGTTCACCACCGCCAGCACGCTGCCGACGGGCCTGACGCTTTCGACGGCAGGCGTCCTCTCCGGTACGCCGACGCAGTCCGGCTCGTTCCCGATCGTGGTCACGGCCACCGACGCCAACGGCTGCAGCGGCAGCGGCCCGATCTACACGCTGGTCATCGGCTGCCAGACCATCACCGTCACCAATCCCGTTCCGAACAGCGGAACGGTGAACACTCCCTTCAGCCAGACCTTCACGGCCGGCAACACCATCGGCACCGTGACCTTCTCGATCAACGGCGGCACGCTGCCGGCCGGCATCACGCTCTCCAGCGGCGGCGTCCTCTCCGGCACGCCGACGCAGACCGGTTCGTTCCCGATCACCGTCAAGGCCACCGACGCGAACGGCTGCTCGGGCGTCGGCCCGACGTACACGCTGACCATCGGCTGCCAGACCATCACCGTCAACAACCCGGGCACGACGACCGGCACGGTGAACGCGGCCTTCAGCCAGAGCTTCACTGCCGGCAACACCGTCGGAACGTTGACCTTCACCACCGCCAGCACGCTGCCGGCCGGACTCTCGCTCTCCACCGCCGGCGTCCTCTCCGGCACGCCGACCCAGACCGGATCGTTCCCGATCGTGGTGCACGTGGTCGACGGCAACGGCTGCTCGGGTAACGGTTCGACCTACACGCTGGTCATCGGCTGCCAGACCATCACCGTGACCAACCCGGCCACCACGACCGGCACGGTCAGCACTCCGTTCACGGTCACCTTCACCTCCGGCAACACCATCGGCACGGTTTCGTACAGCACCGCCTCGACGCTGCCGGCCGGCATCACGCTGAACAGCGCGACCGGCGTTCTCTCCGGCACGCCGACGCAGTCGGGCACGTTCCCGATCGTGGTCACGGCCACGGACGCCAACGGCTGCTCCGGCAGCGGCGGGACCTACACGCTGATCATCGGCTGCCAGGTCATCACCGTGAACAATCCGGCCACGACCAGCAGCCCGGCCGGCACGCCTCTTTCGATCAACTTCACGCAGAGCGGCGCCATCGGAACGGCCACGTTCACCACCGCCTCGACGCTTCCCACCGGTCTGACGCTCGACACGGACGGAACGCTGCACGGCACGCCGACCGGAAACGGGCCGTTCCCGATCGCCGTCACCGTCACCGACAGCAACGGCTGCACCGGCACCAACTCCCCCTACACGCTGACGCTCACCTGCCCGGCGATCAACGTCACGAACCCGGTTGTCAGCAGCGGAACCGCCGGCGTTGCCTTCAGCCAGACCTTCACGCAGTCCGGCGGCCAGGGCACGATCACCTGGAGCGAGAGCGGCGCGCTGCCTTCCGGCATCACCCTCAACACCTCCACCGGCGTCCTTTCCGGCACCACGAACGCTGCCGGTTCCTTCCCGATCACGGTGACCGCGACCGATTCGAACGGCTGCACCGGCACCGGTTCGCCCTACACCCTGACGATCAACTGCCAGACCATCACCGTCACCAACCCGGGCGTCAACACCGGCACGGTCGACGCGGCCTTCAGCCAGACCTTCACCCAGACCGGCATCCTCGGCACCGTGACCTGGAGCGAGACCGGCCTGCTGCCGGCCGGCATCACCCTCAACTCCGGCACCGGCGTCCTCTCCGGTACTCCGACGGTCAACGGCAGCTTCCCGATCACCGTCAAGGCTACCGACACGAACGGCTGCTTCGGCACGTCCTCGTACACGCTGACGATCAATTGCCAGACCATCACCGTCACCAAGCCGGGCGTCACCACCGGCACGGTCGATGCGCCCTTCAGCCAGACGTTCACGCAGAGCGGCGCGCACGGCACGGCCACGTTCACCACCGCATCGACGCTTCCGGCCGGCCTTTCGCTTTCGACCGCGGGCGTCCTCTCCGGTACGCCGACGGTTGCGGGCAGCTTCCCGATCATCGTCACCGTCACCGACTCGAACGGCTGCAGCGGCAGCGCGACCAGCTACCCGCTGGTCATCGCCTGCCAGACCATCACCGTCACCAATCCGGCGACGACGTCCGGCACCGCCGGCACGGCGTTCAGCCAGACCTTCACGCAGAGCGGGGCGCACGGCACGGCCACGTTTACGACTGCGAGCACCCTGCCGACCGGCTTCACGCTGTCGGGGGCCGGCGTTCTCTCCGGCACCACCACCCAGCACGGCAGCTTCCCGATCGTGGTCACGGTCACCGACTCGAACGGCTGCACGGGCACCGGCGCGACCTACACGCTGGTCATCGCCTGCAACACCATCACCGTCACCAACCCGGCCACGACGACCGGCACGGTGTCGGCGGCGTTCAGCCAGACCTTCACGCAGAGCGGCTCGCTCGGAACGCCGGCGTTCACCACCGCCAGCACGCTGCCGGCCGGCCTGACGCTTCACTCCGCGACCGGCGTCCTCGACGGCACGCCCACGCAGCCCGGCACCTTCCCGATCGTGGTCACGGTCACTGACTCGAACGGCTGCACCGGCGTCAGCGCGACCTACACGCTCATCATCGCCTGCCAGACCATCAACGTCAGCAACCCGTCCTCCAACAGCAGCGCGGCCGGCACGCCGCTCGTCGCTGCGAACTTCACCTTCACGCAGTCAGGCGCCATCGGCGGCGCGACCTTCACCACCGCCTCGACGCTTCCGGCCGGCGTCACCCTCACCGCCGCCGGCGTCCTCACCGGCACGCCGACGCAGGGTGGAGCGTTCCCGATCGTCGTCACGGTGACCGATGGCAACGGCTGCACCGGCACGAATCCCGCCTACACGCTGACGATCACCTGCCCGGTCATCACCGTCACCAACCCGGGCGTGAACACCGGCACGGCCGGCGTCGCCTTCAGCCAGACCTTCACGCAGTCCGGCGGACAGGGAACGATCACCTGGTCCGAGACCGGCGCACTGCCGAGCGGCATCACGCTCAATTCGTCCACCGGCGTGCTCGCCGGCACCACAAACGTGACCGGCTCGTTCCCGATCACCGTCACCGCCACCGATTCGAACGGCTGCACCGGCAGCGGCGCGCTCTACACGCTGACCATCAACTGCCAGACCATCACCGTCACCAACCCCGGCGTCAACACCGGCACGGTCGACGCGGCCTTCAGCCAGACCTTCACCAAAACCGGCATCCTCGGCACGGTGACCTGGAGCGAGACCGGCGCGCTGCCGGCCGGCATCACCCTCAACTCCGCGACCGGCGTCCTCTCCGGCACGCCGACGGTCAACGGCAGCTTCCCGATCACGGTCAAGGCCACCGACACCAACGGCTGCTTCGGCACCTCGAGCTACACGCTGACGATCAACTGCCAGACCATCACCGTCACCAACCCGGGCGTCACCACCGGCACGGTCGACGCGCCGTTCAGCCAGACCTTCACCCAGACGGGCGCGCACGGCACGGCCACGTTCACCACGGCCAGCGCCCTGCCGACGGGCATCACGCTCTCGACCGGCGGCGTCCTCTCCGGCACCCCGACCGTCAAGGGCAGCTTCCCGATCGTGGTCACCGTGACCGATTCCAACGGCTGCACCGGCACGAGCGCGACGTACACGCTCGTCATCGGTTGCCAGACCATCACCGTCACCAACCCCGCCACGAACAGCGGCACGGCGGGAGTGGCCTTCAGCCAGACCTTCACGCAGAGCGGCGCGCACGGAACGGCGACGTTCACCACCGCCTCCACGCTGCCTACCGGCTTCACGCTGTCGGCGTCCGGCGTCCTCTCCGGCACCACCACGCAGCACGGCAGCTTCCCGATCGTGGTCACGGTGACGGATTCGAACACCTGCACCGGCACGAGCGCGACCTACACCCTCACCATCGCCTGCAACGCGATCAGCGTGACCAACCCGGCCGTTACCTCCGGTACGGTGGCCTCGCCGTTCAGCGAGCAATTCGGAGCGATCGGCATCCTCGGCACTCCCACGTTCAGCACGGCCAGCACGCTGCCGACCGGTCTGACGCTCCATGCTTCTACCGGCATCCTCGACGGCACGCCGACGCAGTCGGGCACCTTCCCGATCGTCGTCACCGTCACCGACTCCAACGGTTGCACCGGTACCGGCTCGACGTACACCCTGGTCATCGCCTGCAACGTCATCACCGTGACGAACCCGGGCGTCAACACCGGCACGGCCGGTACGCCGTTCAGCCAGACCTTCACGCAGAGCGGCGGCAACGGCACGATCGTCTGGAGTGAGACCGGATCGCTTCCGACCGGCATCTCGCTCAACACCTCAACCGGCGCGCTCTTCGGCACCACCTCGCAGACCGGTTCGTTCCCGATCACCGTCAAGGCCACCGACGCCAACGGCTGCTTCGGCACCTCGTCGTACACGTTGACGATCAACTGCCAGACCATCACCGTCACCAACCCGGGCGTAACGACCGTGCAGGCCGGCACCGCCTTCGACCAGGCCTTCACCGCCACCGGCATCCTCGGTACGGCCACCTGGAGCGAGACCGGCGCGCTGCCGAGCGGCATTACGCTGAACACCACCACCGGTCACCTGGCGGGCACGACGAACGCGGTCGGCTCGTTCCCGATCACCGTCACCGCCACCGACACGAACGGCTGCTCCGGCACCGGCGCGACCTATACGCTGACCGTGACCTGCCCGACCATCACCGTGGCGCGCACCGGCGGCGGCTCGTTCCCGGCCGGCATCTTCAACACGGCGTACACCGGCCAGAGCGTCACCGCCAGCGGCAGCGCGGGACCGTTCACCTTCGCCGTCACTCTCGGTTCGCTGCCGACCGGCCTCTCGCTCAACACCTCGACGGGCGCGATCAGCGGCACGCCGACGGCAACCGGCGTCTTCAACTTCACCATCACCGCGACCGACACCGTCAATCTCTGCACCGGCTCGCAGGCGTTCTCGATCTCCATCGCCCCGGTGGCAGTCGGCGATTCGTACCCCGCCGCCAGCCACATCGTCGACAACACGCAGTTCGTCATCACCGGCGGAACGACCACGAATCCGGCCACGCCGTTCGTCGGCTCGGTCACGAACCTGATCAGTAACGACCTTCCGAGCGGCGGCGTCACCGCGACGACGGGTACCTTCGCCACGTCCGCAGGCGGCAGCGTCACCATCGCCGCCGACGGTACGTTCGTCTACACGCCGGGCGCCCACGCCGCGGCGATCACCAGCGACTCCTTCACTTACACAGTCGTCAGCAACGGCGTCACCTCGGCCGCGGCCACGGTCAACCTCACGCTCGCCAACCGCGTGTGGTACGTGAAGAACAATGGCGCGGCAGGCAACGGCCAGTCGCAGTCGCCGTTCAACACGCTCGCCGCCGCGCAGACGGCGTCCGCCATCGGCGACATCATCTATGTCTACAACGGCGACGGCACGACGACGGGCCAGTCGCTCGGCATCACCCTCAAGAACAACCAGCAGCTCATCGGTGAAGGGGTGGCGCTGGTCGTCAACACCGTCCCGCTCAAAGCTGCCGGCACGAGTCCGCAGATCACCAACACCACAGCCACCAGCGACGTCGTCACCCTGGCAGACGGCGACACGGTCAGCGGCCTGACCATCACCGGCGCGACGCGCGACGGTATCGCCGGCAGCACGCACGCGGGCTTCACCGGCGACACGCTGACGATCCAGACCAGCACCAACTCCGGTCTGCACCTCACCAGCATGACCGGCGCGGTCACGCTGACCAACACGACGTTCAGCGGCGCGAACGGCGTCGGTCTCGACGTCAATAACGGCACGGCCACGATCACGCTCGATGCCACCAACAGCATCACCGCCAACGCCGGCAAGCGGTCGGTGGCGATTCAGAATCGTCCCGCGTCCGCCGGCCTCATCACCATCGGCGCACCGATCACCGACAACGGCCTGGGCATCCTGGTCAACAACAATGCCTCCGGCACCATCGCCTTCACCGGTGCGCAGACGCTGAGCACGACCACGAACCCGGCCGTCACGCTGACCACGAACACCGGAACCACGATCAACTTCAGCGGCACGCTCAACATCACGACGTCGACCGGCAGCGCCTTCAACGCGACGGGCGGCGGCACGCTGAGCGTGACCGGCACCGCGAACGTCACCACCGGCGCTGCCGCGACGGGCGTCAATATCAACGGCGTCAACGTCGGCGCATCGGGCGTCACCTTCAACAGCGTCAACACCACCGGCGCAACGACCGGCGTCTCGCTCACGTCGCTCGGCAACGGCAACGTAACCATCAACGGCGGCACGATCAGCGGCGGGACGACCGGTCTCTCGTTGAACACCCTCGGCACCTCCACCGTCACGCTCGCCGGCGTGACCCTGACCGGCGCCACGACGGCCATCAGCGGCACGACCTTCGGCACGCTGTCGATCGGCGCGAGCGTCAACGTTTCCGGCGCCACCGCCCTGAACCTCGCCACCGGCGCCGTCACCGGCACGTTCGCCAACGTCACGGCCACCGCGGGTGGGGTGAGCCTGACCGGCGTTACCGGTACGTGGGGCGCCACCGCCGGATCCCTCACCGGCGTCGCCGGCAGCCCGACGTTCAACGTGAGCGGCGGCAGCGGCGCCATCACCTGGGGCGGCTCGATCTCTCAGGCCAACGCCAACACGGTCGTCACCATCGCTGGAGCCAACTCCAACACGATCAACTTCAACGGCAACGTCACTTCGAGCGGCACGAGCACCGGCCTCTCGATCTCCGCCAGCTCCGGTACCTACAACTTCAACGGCACGAACGCCTTCAGTGGCACCGGTGGCGTCGGCGGCATCCTCATCGCCAACGGCGAGTCGGGAACGATCACTTTCTCGACCAATACGACGAACACGGCCGGCGGTACCGCGAACTTCCAGATCGACGGCAGCGTCGCCGCCGTCACTGCGGCGATCACGTACAGCGGCACGATCAACAACACGGTCGGCAACCGCCTGATCGACATCAACAAGCTCAACTCGCCGGGCACACTGACCATGACCCATGCGCCGGCCGCCGCGGGCAACCTCACCCAGAACGCCAACGGCGGTACTGGCATCAGCATCATCAACAGCACCAGCACGAACATTACGATCGCAAACGCGTCCATCACCGTGAAGAACTCTGGCGATGCCGTGACCCTCAACGGCAACACCGGCGCAACCATCACCCTCAACGGCCTGGCCACAGCCAGCAGCGCCGGCAACAAGCGCGGCCTGGTGCTGGTCGGCGGGGGAACGGTGAACGTCGGCACCGGTGCGGCCGCGCCGAGCATCAATCAAAGCACCGGCACGGGCATCGCCATTGACGGCACCACAGCCGCTTTCAGCGGTACGCTCAATCTCAACAACGTCACCATCACCGGCAACGGCGCCACCGCCGTCACGCTCGCCGGCGGTACGCTCGGCGGCACCGGCAGCACCATCGCCAACGCCGGCTCGGCCCTCGTGCTCAGCGGTGTGGCGCTCACCAACGGCGCGGGCATGACCAACGTCACCTCCAGCGCCGGCACCAACGGCATCTCCCTGACCAACGTCACCGGCGGGACGTACACCATCGGCGCCGGTACCCTCAGCGGCAATACCACCAATGCATTCCTTGTCAGCGGCGGCAGCGCCAGCGTCACCTTCAACGGCACGATGTCGATCACTGCAGCGGCCAGGCTGGTCAACGTCAGCGGTTACGCCACCGGTACGCTGAACTTCGGCGGCACCGTTACCGGCGCCACGAGCTGCACCGGCATCACTCTCGCCGGTGCCAGCGGCACGATCAACTTCACCGCCGGCATCACCCTCAACGGCGCGGCCGATACCTTCACCGCCTCCAACGGCAGCGGCCCGGGCTTCACCCTCAACGTCACCGGCACGAACAACATCGGCACCACGAGCGCTCCGACCGGACCGGCGTTGAACATCACCAACACCACCATCGGCGCCTCGAACGTCACCTTCCACACCGTCAGCGCCACCGGCGGCGTCAACGGCATCGTGCTCAATAACACCGGCAGCACCGGAACGTTCACCATCACCGGCAGCGGCAGCAATGCGGTCGGCGGCGACAACTCCGGCGGCACGATCCAGACCTCCACCAGCCACGGCATCGCGCTGACGCTGACCAGGTCGCCGTCGTTCATCAACATCCACGTGACCAACACGGCGGGCAGCGGTATCAAGGGCGTATCGGTAGCCGCGGGTGCGCAGGTGACCAACTTCACCCTGCACAACAGCACCATCGACAACAGCGGCACGGGCGGCGGCGTCGACGAGTCGAACGTGGCCTTCAACAGCTCGCCGGCGGCCACCGAGACCAACGTCACCGGCACGGTGTCGATCACGCAGAACGTGCTGAACACCTCGCGCTACCACGGCGTCGACATTCAGCAGTTCGGCGGCACGATCAGCACGCTCGACATCAACAACAACACCTTCACCAGCAGCACCTCGGCCGCCAGCTCGCTCGGTACCGCCATCCGCATCACCGTCCGAGGAACTGCTTCCACGTGCGGCAGCATCACGGCGCCGACGATCAACGGCAACACCATCACGAACTTCCCGTCGGCCTCGGGCATCATCGTCCAACTCGGCAACGGCACGTCGGCAGCCTCGCCGGGCGGCATCCTCGGTACGGCAGCAACGCCGCTGACGATTACCAACAACCTGGTCATCGGGCAGGCCGGTGCGCACATGGCCGGTCAGGCCATCAACGCCGCGGTCGACGGTGTCGGTACGTCGAACTTCAACATCTCCAACAACGGTACGGCCGCCTCACCGCTCAGCAATACGGACGGCGTCTCCGTCGCCTTCTCCGCCTTCGGAAAGGTCACCGCGACGGGAGTCATGAACGGCAACCACATCAACTCGAACAGCATCGTGAATGGACAGCCTGGGATCGCGGTCGGCGTCGATCAGCACTTCGCCATCTCCGATAACCCGAGTCTCATCATCACGTCGCTCGACAGCAACGTCATTCAGAACACGCAGGGCAACGGCATCCTGGCCAAGGCCACGAGCTCGCAGGGATCGTTGAAGGTGTCGATCACCAACAACAACGTCGCCGCGCCGCTCGGTGGGGTGCGCCCGGGCATCCGCGTCGATTCCGGCAACAACACTGCCGGCGAGAACACCTCGGTGTGCGTCAACCTGCAGGGCAATACCTCGGCAGGCAGCGGCGGCACGAACGGCATCGGATTGCGCAAGCAGGGCACCGCTCCTGCCACCAATGCCTTCAGCGTCGTCGGCATGGCGGCAACTGCAACGCCGGGCGTCGAGTCGTATGTCAATGGCCTGAATCCGGCCGGCGGAGGAACGCTGCTGATCTCTGCAACCAGCGGATTCACCAACTGCTCGATCCCGTAGTCGTCATTCTCTCCATTCGGCGGCGGATGCGTCTCCACGCATCCGCCGCCGTAGCGCCTCCCCGCAGAAATTCTTTTGAGCCGGATGCTGCGTTGCGTAAAAACTGATTGACGATCTCAGCAATCGGAAGTAACTTACACGCTCCGTTTACCGGCAAGTAAACCGTCCAGTCCAAAACCACAATTAATCAGTCTCGAGCACGGAGTTACTTCATGCGATCTCTGTCGATTCGGGTAGTTCTTGCGTTCGCGTTGGCGCTCGTACCGATGTACGCATCTGCGGCCAACGTCACCATCAGCGGTACCACCACCTTTGCGGCCATCGACGGCAGTGCCGACGACGAAGATCACGTCGCGAACGGCGTCTTCACCGTCACCGGCAACCTGACCGTGAACGGCACGATCAGCTGCAATGACGACGGCGCCGGCGCGAACAGCGCCTGTCCGATGCAGTTCCTGGTCGGCGGCAATGTCGTCCTCAATGCGGGAAGCGCGATCTTCGCGGAGAACCGCACCAAGGACGGCAACGGCGGCGACATCACCTTCACAGTCGGCGGCGACTTCCTGATGCACGGACCGTCCGGCACATTCGCCGGCGCGATCATCTCGAGCTCGAAGATCAACGCTGGCACCGCATTCCACGCCGGCGACATCAGCATCACGACCGGCGGGACAGCGACCGAGGAAGCCGGCGCGATCATTGCGGCATCGGCGAATGATTGCGCGGCGGGAGCGATCTCCGTGATCGCGAACGGGCAGGCCTCCATCGGCGGTCTGGTCCTCGCCGGACCGACTCGAACGATCGCCACATCGACGATCTATACCGGCATCATCATGAGCGGCGGCGGCGGACACGTGGTCGGAGGCCCGATCACGATCAAATCGCTGACCCATAACGAGCCGGGTCTCGTCATCGGCCCGGCCGCGATCATCGCCGGGCAGGGTGGCGACGTCGGCACGTCCGGCGGCAACACCGTGACCCTGGAAGCGTGCAATGTGCAGGTGAATGGCCTCGTTGCCTCGCTGGCCCGGAGAGGTTCCGGCCCGCGGGTGGTCGTGCGCAGCGGAACGACGATTACCGTCGACGGCAGCTCGCTCGGCAGCACCGGCGCGCATGTCGGTATGCTCCGCGCCGACGCCACGCGCGAAGACGCCGATACCTACCATGTCGATCTCTATGCCGCGAAGGGCATCACCGTCGTCGGCGCTCCGGCCTCGTCGGGACTCTTCGCTGTCACGTCCAATCCCGGAAGCACCGATAAGCGCGACGCCGGAACGATCAATGTGATATCGACCGGCGGCGCAGTCACGGCGAGCGCGAACGCCTTCCAGGTTTCCGGAACGCGCAATGGCGACCGTGGCGGCACCGTGAACGTTTCCGCCAAGAACGACGTCACGCTGAACGGTGCAACCATCGACGCTTCCGGCGCGACGAGCGACGGGAACCGCGCTGGCGGCCACATCAACGCCCGCTCGTATTCCGGCGCGCTCAATTGGATCGCCGGCGTCGGCGACGTCCGCCCGGTCGGCAGCACGGCAGGTGTTCCGGCCGCGCAGCAGGGAACGATCTCGCTGACCTACTGCACCACGCTCTCCACCTCCGGCACATCCTTCCCAACCAACGGCAGCCCGGTCGGAGTGTTCCCGACGACCGCCCAGACGTGCTCGCCGTCCGCGCCGTCGCTCCCGAGCGGCAACACGCTTCCGACGTGCAACACGCCGCCGGTGGCGAACAACACGAACGCCACGACGCTCGAAGACCATGCCGTCACGGTCACCATGACCGCCAGCGATGCGGACGGCGACTCGCTGACCTTCTCGATCGTGACCGGTCCGGCGCACGGCTCGCTCAGCGCGATCTTCAACGCCACCCCGACCAGCGCGCAGGTCACCTACACGCCCGACGCCAATTACAACGGCAGCGATACGTTCACCTTCAAGGCCGACGACGGAAAGGGCGGTACCTCGACCGGCACGGTCACCATCACCATCACGCCGGTCAACGATCCTCCGTCGTTCAACCTCGGCGCGAACCCGGTCACCTCGCTCGAAGACGCCGGTCCGCGGACGCTCGCCGGCTACGCCTCGAGCATCAGCGCCGGTCCCACGGCGGACGAAGCCAGCCAGACGGTCACGTTCACCGTGACGAATGACAACAACGCGCTGTTCAGCGTGCAGCCGTCGATCTCCAGCAGCGGCACGCTCACGTACACCAGCGCTCCGAATGCGAACGGCACGGCGAACATCACCGTCGTCGCGCACGACAACGGCGGCACCGCCAACGGCGGCAACGACACCTCCGCCGCGCAGAACTTCAACATCTTCGTCACCGCCGTCAACGACGCGCCGTCATTCACCAGGGGCGCCGACCAGACGGTGAACGAAGACGCCGGCGCGCAGAGCGTCGCCAACTGGGCGACGGCGATCAGCCCCGGACCTGCTGACGAGAGCGGCCAGAGCGTCACCTTCACGGTGACCAACGACAACAACGCGCTCTTCAGCGGGCAGCCGGCCGTCGCGCCCAACGGCACGCTGACCTACACGCCCGCGGCGAACGCGAACGGAACCGCGACGGTGACGGTCGCCGCTCACGACGACGGCGGCACTGCGAACGGCGGTGTCGACACCTCGGCGGCGCAGACGTTCACGATCACCATCAACGCCGTCAACGACGCGCCGTCCTTTACCAGCGGCGGCAACGTGACCGTGCTGGAAGACTCCGGCGCCTACTCGCAGGCGTGGGCCACGGCGATCTCTGCCGGTCCGGCCAACGAGTCGTCGCAGACGGTCACCTTCACCACGAGCAACGACAACACTGCGCTCTTCAGCGCACAGCCTTCGGTCGCGTCCGACGGAACGCTGACTTTCACGCCGGCGGCCGACGCGAACGGCACGGCAACCGTGACCGTGACCGCACATGATGACGGCGGCACCTCGAACGGCGGCGTCGACACCTCGGCGGCGCAGACGTTCATCATCACCGTCACCGCGGTCAATGACGCGCCGAGCTTCACCAAGGGCGGCGATGTGACCGTGAACGAAGATTCCGGCGCCTACTCGCAGGCCAACTGGGCCACGGCCATCTCGCCGGGTCCGAACGAGTCGTCGCAGACCGTCAGCTTCAACGTCAGCAACAACAACAACGCGCTCTTCTCGGCGCAGCCGAGCGTCAACGCCAGCGGAACGCTGACCTTCACGCCGGCTCCGAACGCGAACGGCACCGCCACGGTGACCATCGCTGCGCACGATGACGGCGGCACCGCGAACGGCGGCGTCGACACGTCGGCGTCGCAGACCTTCACCATCACCGTCAACGCGGTCAATGACGCGCCGTCCTTCACCGGCGGCGGCAACGTGACCGTGCTGGAAGACTCCGTCCCCTACTCGCAGCCGTGGGCCACGGCGATCTCCGCCGGCCCGCCCGATGAGTCTTCGCAGACCGTCACTTTCACCACGAGCAACAGCAACAATGCGCTCTTCAGCGCGCAGCCGTCGGTCGATGCGTCGGGCAACCTGACCTTTACCGTCGCGCCGGATGCCTTCGGCACGGCGACCGTGACCGTCACCGCGCATGATGACGGCGGCACCGCGAACGGCGGCGTCGACACCTCGGCCGCGCAGACCTTCACCATCACCATCACCGCGGTCAATGACGCGCCGAGCTTCACCAAGGGTCCGGACGTCAGCGTCTCCAGCGATGCCGGGCCGCAGTCGTTCGTCAACTGGGCCACGAGCATCAGCGCCGGTCCGGCGAACGAGTCGGCGCAGACCGTCTCGTTCCTGGTCAGCAACGACAACAACGCGGCCTTCACCGCGCAGCCGTCCGTCACCTCCAGCGGCACGCTGAACTTCACGACCGCGACGGGCGCGCCGACCACCACCGTGCACGTCTCCGTGGCCGCGCATGACAACGGCGGCACCGCGAACGGCGGCGTTGATACCTCGGCTGCGCAAACCTTCGACATCAACATCACCCACGCCAACCAGCCGCCCGTTGCGGGCAACGACTCGTTCGACGCGGTCGGCAACACCGAGCTGGCCGTCGGTACCGCCGGCGCGCAGAGCGCAACCCTCGCTGCCAGCGGCAGTCTCTTGGCCAACGACAGCGATCCGGACGGCGATCCGATCGTCGCAGCGCTCGGCTCGGCCAGCGCCGGCGCCAACGTCACGGTCAACGCCAACGGCACGTTCACCTATCTCCCGCCGGCCGGCTTCACGGGGGACGACACCTTCACCTACACCCTCAGCGACGATCACGCGCACACCGTGATGGCGACGGTCACCATCCACGTCACCAAGCGCGTGCTCTACGTGAAGAATGACGGCGGCGGCAGCACCGGCCGCGTCGATTCGCCGTTCGCCACGCTGGCCTCGGCGCAAGCTGCGGCGGCGGATAACGACACGGTCTACGTCTTCACCGGCGACGGCACGACCAACGGCCAGTCGGCCGGCTTTACCCTCGCGAACAACGGCGAGCGGCTGATCGGCGAAGGCGTGGCCCTGAGCGTCACCGGCACCTACAACGGCTCCAACAACCCGCAGCTCCGCGCGGCGGGAACGGCGCCGCAGATCGCGAACGCCGGCGGTGTCGCGATCACGGTCGCGAAGATTGGCACACTGGCCACAGCCGAGGTGTCGGGCGTAAGTGTCACTGGTGCGGGCAGCCATGGCGTGCAGATCACCGACGCCGCGGACGTCACGATGGACCGCGACAGCATCGCCGCGGTGGCCGGCAGCGGCGTGAAGGGAACGAAGGTCGTCAACTTCTCGCTGACCAACAGCACCATCAGCGGCGCGGGCGTCTCCGGTGTTGCCTTTGACAACGCCGTGGCTCTGACGGAGAACAACCTCTCCGGCAACGTCACCATCGCCAACAACAACATCACCACGCCGGCGCAGCACGGCATCGCCATCAACAACTTCAACGGCACCATCACCTCCATCAGCGTCACCGGCAACTCCGTCGTCAGCGCTACCAGCACGGCACTCTCGAACGGATCGGGCATCCGCATCCTGGCCAACGGCAGCGCCACGACCGTGGCCAAGGTGGTGAGCGGCTCGATCACCAACAACACCGTGCGGAACTTCCCCTCGGGCGGCGGCATCATCGTCCAGGGCAGCAGCGCCGTGGGTGGTCCGGCCACACAGATGGGTACTCCCGGCAGCGGCACCGCCGTCATCACCATCACCGGCAACGTCATTTCCGGCCTGAGTCCGGCCGTGCGCATGGCCACACAGGCCATCAACGCGCTGGTCAACCGCAGCGGCGTCGGCAACTTCGTGATCTCCGGCAACGGCACGCTGGCCGCTCCGGTTGCCAACGTTGCCGGCAGCGCGATCGCCGTCTCCTCCTTCGGCAACACGAACGTTACCGCCGTGGTGACGAACAACTTCCTCGCGCCGAGCAACACCGCCGGCAACGGCGGCGTAGTGGTCGGCGTCGATCAGGTCACGGCTGCGGCAGACTCTCCGGTTCTGAACGCGACCATCACCGGCAACACCATCAGCCTCGTCGACGGCAACGGCATCCTGGCCACGGCCCGCAACAGCAACGGCACGCTCCAGGCGAAGATCCAGAACAACATCGTCGCGGCGCCGCTCTCCGGCGTGAGGCCTGGAATCCGCGTCGACTCCGGTAATGGTCTGGGCAACGCGCTGGTCTGCCTCAATATCAGCGGCAACACGAGCGCCGGCAGCGGCGGCTCACTTGGTATCGGACTCCGTAAGCAGGGAACCCTTCCGGGAACTAACGCGTTCGGCGTCAACGGCATGGCGGCGACGAGCTCTCCGGGCGTCGAGACCTATGTGAATGGCCTCAATCCGGCGGGGGGCGGAACAGTGTTACTGTCGGCAACGAGCGGATTCACCAACTGCTCGCTCCCCTGACACGGTAGACCTGCACGGACCGGCGCTCATGCCGGTCCGTGCGCGTGATCAATTGCTCCAACAAAGTCAATCAAGGAGGTAGATCGATGGCTGAACCGTTCCTTTCCGAAATCAGGATCATGTCCTTTGTTTTTCCCCCGAAAGGGTGGGCGCTCTGCGACGGGCAGTTGCTTCCCATCAATCAAAACCAGGCGTTGTTCTCGCTGCTTGGTACTACGTACGGCGGCGATGGCCGCGTCAACTTCGCCCTTCCCGATCTGCGAGCGCGTGCACCGATTCATATGGGGTCGGGCCACACTCTCGGCGAACGTGGCGGCGAACAGGCCCACACGCTCTCCATCGCCGAGATTCCGACGCACACGCACACGATGAACGGCACCTCGGCCACAGCCGTCGCGAACACGAACCCGGGGCCTGGGGCCATGCTTGCCAAAGCAGTCGGCGACACGATCTACGTGCCTCCGGCCAACTTGCAGGCCATGGCTGCCAATGCCGTCAGCAACACCGGCGGCAGTCAGGCGCACCTCAACATGCAACCGTTCCTCGTGCTGAGCTTCTGTATTGCGCTGCAGGGGATCTTCCCCTCGCAGACCTAGGATAGGAGAGAGACGATGGCACAACCTTATGTCGGTGAGATCCGGATGTTCGCCGGGAACTTCGCCCCGGCGGGCTGGATGTTTTGCGAAGGCCAGCTCCTCCCGATCTCCGAATACGAAACGCTCTTCAACCTGATCGGTACCACCTATGGCGGCGACGGACAGAGCACGTTTGCTCTTCCCGACCTCCGCGGCCGCATTCCCCTTCATCAGGGCAACAGCTTCATCCTGGCGGAGACGGGCGGCGCCGAAGAGATCACGCTCACGGTGCAGCAGATTCCGGCGCATTCGCATCCCGCGCTGGCCACGAACAACGTCGGCAACTCGACCAACCCCCAGGGCAACATCCTCGCTGCCGGCACCACTGTCGCGGCCAGCCCGTACGGCACGGACGCGCCGACCTCGCCCCTCAATGCCAGCACCATCGGCAGCGTCGGCGGGAGTCAGCCGCACAACAACTTCCAGCCGTATCTCTGCGTCGATTTCATCATTTCGCTCTTCGGCATCTTCCCGAGCCAAACCTAGGAGAAGGAGAACTGAACCATGGATCCATTTGTCGCGGAAATCCGGATCTTCCCATTCAATTTCGCCCCGAAAGGTTGGGCATTTTGCGACGGCCAGATTCTGCCGCTTTCGCAGAACACTGCGCTCTTCTCCCTGCTCGGCACCACGTACGGTGGCGACGGTAAAAGCAACTTCGCTCTTCCCAACATGCAGGGCAACGCCCCGATGCACCCGGGGCAGGGTCCCGGTCTGTCGCTGCACGACCTCGGCGAAACCGGGGGCAGCGAAACCGTCAGTCTGCTCGAGTCCGAAATCCCGGCGCACATCCACAACTTCATTGCCTCGCAGGCCGACGGCATCAACCGTTTCCCGGCGGACAATCTGGCGGCCAACATGATCGGCGTCAACGGCTACGCCGCGCCGGGCGCGATTGTCACCATGGCCGCCGAGGCTCTCGCCCCGGCCGGAGGCGATCAGCCCCACAACAACATGCAGCCGTATCTGACACTCAATTTCTGCATCGCGCTTCAGGGCGTTTTCCCACCCCGTACATGATCGAAATTTCTGAAAACCGTGAGAGAGAGGTTTTCGATGAATAACCCAAAGCAGCAAGGCGTCGGCCGCCGCGAATTCTTGTTGATGACGTCCGGTACAGTGCTCGCGGCAGTGGCGATGGGGCAGGTCACGTTCTCGTCGCCGGCATCGGGCCGCAGCGTTTCGCTCGGCTATGCGGATCCCGATGCTGTCAAAAATGCCGGTGCCCGGTTCCTTCCGAACGTCATGTCCGCCGATCGCGTCAGCTCCGGTGACGGGGGATTTCTGCCCGGCGTCCGTGTCTCGGTCCGCGGCTTCAACGTGACTCCCAAAGCATCCACCGGCCGCAAGAATATCCAGCTCATCACGAATTACCCGGTCGCGGAGGGGGGCGTGGTGAAGCTGCTTCCCTTCATCGCCTGGAGTTATACCGAGAGCACCGGTGCGGGCCATCGTCTCTCGTTCCACGTTCCGCTCGATCAGAACCAGCATCTGCAGCTGATGCTCAAGACCGATCTGTCAGCCACCGAAACGGGTGACGCGACGGTTACGCCCAGCGTGGCAAGGACGCGGCGTAATCTCTTCTCGAATCTCGTGAGCGAGGCGGCCAACAGCAACGTCGATCCGGACGCGGTCACGCTCTCGGTCGCCGGCGAGAAAGGGATGCCGAAGCTGCAGCGCGGCTTCTACATCATCGCGCCGACGGTTGGGGGAGCCCCCGAGCCCGACTGGAGCCGCTACCAGATTCGCACCGGCGAAAATGGTCTCAAGCTCTTTGCCCGGGACGGCTTCGAAGCCGCCCCGGCCGATTTCGAGTACCTCATCCTGCAGGTCGACTACGCGCAGGTTCCCAACGCCGCAAAGCCCGATCGTCGTGCAACCGTAAAGCAGAACTGATTGATCACTCCTCCTCGCGCGGCGCCGGCCGTGCGAGGAGGACTTTTTTGACCCGATGATCCCACTCTGCAGCGATCGCTCCATTGCCCTCCGGCCTGTAACTCCCGAAGATTTCGAGTTCATGGCGGAGCTCTACGCCAACACGCGCGTGGAGGAGATGAAGCTGGTCGACTGGCCGGATGAGCAAAAGCGCGCCTTTCTCCGCTCGCAATTCACCGCCCAGTGCGATCACTACGCGCAGTACTACCCCGACGCCTCATTCGACATCATCGAGCGCAGCGGGACGCCGATCGGGCGGCTCTACGTCTTTCGCGGCGATCCGGACGACGTTCGCATCGTCGACATTTCGCTGGTAGCCGAGGTGCGCGGCTGCGGCGTGGGCACCGAACTGCTGCTCGCCATCATGCGCGATGCGGAAGCCTCGGGACGGTCAGTGAGCATCCATGTCGAGCGCTTCAATCCCGCTCTGCGCCTGTACCAGCGCCTCGGCTTCGAGCATGTCGACGAGCACGGCGTGTACTACCTGATGCGCTGGCGTTCGCCGTCACTGCCTCAGTTGAACACCGCCTGATATCGATATCCGTCTGCGTCGACGCTGATCGGAACGATGAAGATTTCGAGAGGCTCCGCGAAGGATTCCTGCGTCATGCGGTACACGCTCTGAGGAAGTTTGACATTGCGCGGTCCGCGGAACGACACCGTAAACGGGTTTCGCCGCGCGGGAAGCGTCTCAGGAACAGGCACTTCACCCTTCGGCGTAATGTACCGCGGCGGCGGGAGCGGCGTTACCTCTTCCAGCTGAAGATCGACGACGCCGTCTGTGAATTGAATGCGGAAGGTGCTTCCGATGAGAGGAGTAAACAGCTCGTGGCGAAGCGGATCGTCGGACATCAGGGCAGGCTCTCCTTCGATAATCTGCGGTGAATGCTTTCTAACACAACATCCGTCCTGCCATAGACACCCGGCTGCCGATTCGCAACAATGACCGGCTCATGGACTCTTTTCCCCTTCGTCCGCGCGAGGTCTTCGAGGCGCTGAGCAAGACTGTCGTCGGGCAGGATGAGGCCATTCGCGAACTGTCGGTGGCCATCGTCAAGCATCTGGTCGGACATCCCGCGCCGAACATGCTGCTCATCGGGAACTCGGGATCCGGTAAGACCACGCTCATGCGCGCCGTCGAGCAATTTCTGGCCAGCCGGCCGGAGCTGAGCCACTCCGCGAACGTCATCCGCATCAACGCGAACGTGCTGGCAGAGGAGCATCAGGGATATGGGAGGGCCGTGCTCGGGCGGCTTTTCGCGAACGCGCGAACGCGCGCCGGCGCGAACGCGCCGATGCCCGATCTGCTTCGTTCCGTCGAGCATGGCATCGTCTTCATCGACGAAGTCGACAAGATCCGCGCGCAGGTCAGCGGCGAGCCGAACGTGCGCGGCATCGTGGCACAGGAAGCGCTGCTCACGCTGATGGAGAACGAGAACGTCGAGTTCGAAGCGAACGGGATGATGTTCGCCGTCAACTCCTCGAAGATCCTCTTCATCGTCGGCGGCGCATTCGAGGAGCTGTACGAAGCCGTATTCCGCCGCGCCACGATCGGACAGGACGTCGCGCCGATGAAGCCGATCGTGGTCGTCTCCGCCTCGGGGGAAGTGCGCGAAGAGCTGCCGTTCCACCTGCGGGACTACCTGAAGTACGACGACCTGTTCCGCTACGGGATGACCCCGCAGTTCGTTTCCCGTTTCGAATCGATCGTCGTGCTCAACGATCTCGGCGAGTCCGACCTGGCGCGCATTTTCGTCGAGCCGGAGGCGTCGATCTTCCGCACCTCGCGCGCGTACTTTCAGCGTTTCGGCATCGACCTGCAGATCACGCGCGGCGCATTGATCGCCATCGCCTGGGATGCCGCGCGGCAGAAGCGACTCGGCGCGCGCGCCCTTCGCGAGACCTTCCGCCGCGTCATCGGCGGACTCGAGTTCGATCCCGCCGACGCCGGCACGCACGTCATCACCGTCGACGAAGCCATGGTCAAGCAGACGATCGCCGGCCGCGAGCAGGGAACCCCTCGGCCTCGATGATCCGCACCGCGTTCGTCCTCATCGTTGCGGCGTTCGCCGGCGCGGCCTTCGGAACATCCGTCGCATTCGTCGACAACCGCGCTCCGGCCGGAGGCAATGGCAGTCGCGAGCAGCCGCTCACGAGTCTCGCCATGGGTGTGAAGACGGCGACGATCGTTTACGTCGCGGAATCGGACAAGCCGTACAACGAGAGCGTGACGCTGCGGAAAGGGCAGATGCTCATCGGCTCCGCGTTCGGCCTCGACGCCGTCCGCACCGACCTGCACGTCGATCCGGGCGTTGCCATGCCGGCCATGCAGGGTCCGGGGCCGGCCATCCACGGAACGATCGGCGTGCGCGGCGACAACGTAATCGCGGGCTGCACGCTCTTCGCCGAGGGAGTGAGCGCAATCGATGGAAACGGCGCGATCGGAACGCTCACTGTTCGCAACGTCTATTTCAAAACCTCGCTGGCCGGATTCGCAATCTCTCTGCAGGATCAGCAGGGAAAGGTGGACATCGGCGGCGGCTTGATCGAAGCGACGAACCGAGGATGCGGCATCGGGATCGCGGGCGGGTATGGTGACGTCGTCATCGATCGCTTTCCGATCTCCGGCGAATTCAACTCCGCTGTGCGGATTCAGGGACGGCGATCGGGCACGATCACCTTCCGCCGCGGATCGAAGCTGCGCGTACGCGATGCGTTCGATGATGCCGTCGTGATCACGATGATCGAACGGCCGGCCGCGGTGCTGTTCGAAGACACGATCGCGGTGAACGGACGGCGGCGCGGCCTCGTCATCGATCGCGCGGCGAAAGTCGTCATCGGCGGCGCGTCCTCGCTGAACACCGCAAACGGCGCCGCGCTCGAAGTGCACGACTCCGGAGTCGACCTTTCATTCGAATCTGTTTCCGCGCAGGGAGTTGCGCCGGGGACGCTTGACGAAGGGATCATCCTCGACCGCGTGCACGGGCCGGTAACGATCACCGGTGTCGAAGGGAAGGTCGGAACCGGCGGCGCGATCCTCCACGCGCGCGGCAACGGCATCCGCATCGATCACGCCGACCACGTTCGCGTCGCGGGCATCACGCTCACCGACAGCGGCGCCAACAAGCCGGCGCGCGGCGTGCGCTGCGCAGGCAACTTCGAGGTGAATTCGACCGCCATCTGCCGCGCCGCGCTGTACCTCCGCCACATCAGCGACTCCACCTTCGAAAACATCGTCATCGACGGCGGCAGCGCGATGGGCATCAACGCGAACAACATCCGCAACGTCACGTTCGGCGGCCTCGACGTCCACGGAGCCGGCGATGGGACGTTCGAGAGCGGCGTGTTGCTGCAGGAGGCTGGCGGCACGATCACGTTCAGCCGCTCGTCGTTCGTCGACAACGCCGGCAGCGAGATGCTGATCGAGCAGCGCTTCAACAACGGAAAAATCATCCTCGACCGCTGCACGATGGCAGCGACGGGACGCCCGCAGGCCGCGCCGTATCTGATCGAGCTTCGCTCGTTCGGCAGCGCGAAGGTTGAGGTCGAAATCCGCGCCGGCGATCTTCGCGACAACCTCGGCTCCGCTATCGATGCCGCGGCGTCGGAAACGAGCTCGCTTTCCATCGACACGCGCGATTCCTCGCTGCAGCATTTCGGTCACGGCATCATGACCGTCGCCGCGAAGCAGGGCGCGAACGTGCGGGTCACGCTGCGCAACAACATGGTCGTGGCGCTGGCGTCGGACCGGCCATGGGTCGACGTTGCCGCGACGGAAGCCGCCAGCGTCTGCGCCGACATCGCTGCGAACCGGTTCAGCAGCGTGCCGGGCACGGTGATCCATCTCGCCGCCGCGCCGCAGTCGCACATTTCCGTTGCCGGCGTCGCCGCCGGCGATCAGGCCGCGATCGGCGCGGCGCTCGCGGCAGCAAACGGAGGCGCGCCGGCCGTGCTGGAAGGACCAGCGGTGGGTGTGCCGGTTTGCCAGTGACTCTCATCCCACTGGTTTTGTTTTGCCTGGGTAGCCGCGCGGAGCCCGCCCAGTCGACACCGCTGGGCCGAGCCTAGGGCAACCCACGCCCCGGCCCGTGGCCGGTACAATCCGCCGCGCACATGGCTGAGACTCCGAAAAAATCGCTCTTCGACAAGCTGAAACGTGGGCTCTTCATGACCCACACCGAGATCATCGAGAAGGTGAAGGAGTCGCTGACTCCCGACCTTCCGATCGATAAATCCGCGATCGATGGTCTCGAAGAAGGTCTGCTCGGCGCGGACGTTGGCGCGGAGCTGACGATGTCGCTGGTCGACCGCGTCGAACGGCGCGTCCGCGATGAACGCATCACGAACATGGATCGCTTCACGGCAGTGCTGCGCGAGGAGACGCGGGCGCTGATTCCGCAGAGGAAACTGTCGCCGATCGACACCGCGCGCGCCAAGCCGTTCGTCATCCTCGTCGTCGGCGTCAACGGAACGGGGAAGACGACCACGATTGCCAAGCTGGCCTCGCGCTTCAAGAGCGAAGGCAAATCCGTTCTCCTCGGCGCGGCCGACACTTTCCGCGCCGCTGCCATCGAGCAGTTGCAGATGTGGGCCGACCGCATCGGCATCGACATGGTCAAGCACAAGGCCGGATCGGATCCCGGCGCCGTCGCGCACGACACGGTCACTGCCGCGAAAGCGCGCGGAACCGACGTCGTCCTGATCGATACCGCTGGCCGCCTGCACAACAAATCGCATCTGATGCAGGAGCTGTCGAAAGTGCGCCGCGTCATCGAGAAGGAGTTGCCCGGCGCGCCGCATGAAACGCTGCTGGTCATCGACGGCACCACGGGGCAGAACGGCGTCAGTCAGGCCGCGGCATTTCTCGAGGCGGCGCAGGTGACGGGCATGGTCGTGACGAAACTCGACGGCACCGCGAAAGGCGGCGTGATCCTCTCGATCATGCGGCAGTTCGACATCCCGGTGAAATTCGTCGGCGTCGGCGAAAGCGCGGACGATCTGATCCCGTTCGATCCGACCGCTTACGTCGACACGCTCTTCGAGTGACTGAGCGCCCACCACGAGGCGAAGACGACGCCGAACATCCCCACGATCCGGAAAACGAGCTCCGAGGTCAGCCAGAAATTCGCCGCGGCATCGCCGTAGTGCTGCTCGCTCCACGCGCCCTGCCGCATCGCGTACGTCGATTCGATGGAGATGATCAGGCCGATGCAGTGCGACAGGAAAAGGATCACCAGCGCGATGGCCAGGCCGCGCACGTTCGCCACGCGCCACAGCCGGTCGTTCATCGCGAAGAGGGCCAGCAACAGGATGATGTTGTACGTCAGCTGATCGGCGGGCATCGTCGCCGTCGGCAGCGGCGTCGACGACGTAATGAAGATCTTCCGCTCCTGCGGCACGAGCACGGCGTCGGCAAGTCTGCGATCGGCGTGCAGCAGGAGTTGTGTCGCGGGCGCGAGCGCGTAGTTGTACGCCGGCGTGGCCGCCCACCAGATCCAGACGCCGAGCGCGAGGCCGGCCAGAAATCTAAGTGCTCGAAGGAGCATCGCGCGGAGCCACTCTCGACGTCCAGATGAGGAACAGGAAAACCGCCGCGCCGAACATCAGCGTCTGCCAGACGGCGAGATGGAACGTCTCGAAGACGCTGCGGTGGTACACGCCGAGGAGGTAGAGCGAGGCGATGCGGATGATGTTGAGCGCTTCGAGGATCACCGCTGCCGCGAGCGCGCCGATGATGCGCTTGCGAATCGGTGCGTGGAACGCCAGCATCGCCGCGCAGACGAAGACGACCGCCTCGAGTCCGTTGCAGCCGCCGCGAATATCGACGGCGAATCGCGATCCTGCGATCACCGTGCCGTCGACATGAACCGGCTCGTGAATCAGGTTCAGCGCCGCGCCCGAAACGCGCGCCAGCGCAGCGGTGAACGGCAACACGACGTGCGCATCAACCCATGGAATCGTGATGAATGCGTAGAAGGCGATGAGCAGCACCGCGAAGACGATGAGGAACCGCGTCTGCCGCGGTGCGAGAGCCATTGGCCCGATTCTAACAGCCTACTTGCGGTGCACGTAGATCGTGTTGCCGCTCCGCTCCTGAATCAAGTTGTTCGTCCGCAGGATTGCCTCGAACACCTCGGTCCACGGTGTTTCTTGGAACACAACGGACGCGCGGCCACTGACGTCGTCATCGACGATGATCTCGGTGTTCGTCAGTTTCGAAAAGGTGCGCAGCACGTCCCTGATCTCGGCGTCTTTCAAGTTGATCGAGATGTTCTCGTCGGGTTTCTTCGCGACCTTCAAGACCGCGTGCGCCGGTTTCGCGGTGATCGTCCGGACGACCGGCGCCGCGCCGTCGATGACGATCTCCACAGTCGCCGTCCCGTCGGCGTGGCCCCTGGCGCGGATGGAGATGTTGTGATCTCCGTCCGCGTCCATCTGCCGATAGCTTGCGGTCGTCCACTCTTCCACATGGCTTTTGGCGTGCGCGGAATTGACGATCTTGTCGTCCGACCGGTTGCGAGCCGTTATGAAAAAATCGAACAGCGAATTAACTCGTACCGCGGTGACGTCAATCTTGAATGGCGAGGCGAGGTCGTCGCCGCCGTTCGACGGCAGCGCCCGCGCCACGCCGCTTCCGATCGTGGCGAGCGCGATCAGCGCGACGACGGCAGTCGTAACGGCGCGGTGGGGGAGAAGACGGCAGGTTCCGAATCGCATGATGGCGTTCATCCTTTCCTGAATCGTGTTGCTGACGATGCACGAGATGCCGGTAGCGCGCGGCGCAAGAGCGGCGCCGCAGACTTTGCCGAGGGCGGTGAGGTAGGTGGCGGGATCGCCGGACGAGATCACGACTTCATCGCAGGCTTCTTCGCGCGCGGCGTTGAGAACGCGCCGCGCAATCCAGACTAGCGGATGAAACCAGAGCGCGCTGCCGGCGATCGATTCGATGACGCTGAGAAGGTTGTCGCGCCGCGCGATGTGGGCGCATTCGTGCGTGAGGATCGTTTCCAGTTCCGCGCCGGCGAGCTCGCTGTTCGCCGGAATGACGATGATCGGACGAAGCAATCCGACCGTGGCCGGCGTCGCGATCGACGACGAACGCATGAGCCGGACGAGTTTTGTGACGCCAGCGCGTTCACGCGCATGCGCGAGCGCGGGATCGTCCACATCGATCGCGTTTGCGAGCGCGAGACGCACACTGGCGCGGCCGCGCACGAACGAACGCGTCAGCAGCGTGACGGCGATCACTGCCCAGATTGCGAACGCGATCATCGGCCAGATCGGCGCCGCTGTCTGCGGCAAGGCCGTCATCGAAAGAGGTCCGAGCGCGGTGATCACGATCGTTCCTTTCATCCCGGTCAGATCGATTCCGAATGCGCCGAGAATCCGCGGCACGATCGACGACGGAATGGCGAACTTCATCAGCGCCGCGAAGACGATCGAGTAACGCGTCCGTGCGGCCAGCCGCGGAATGTGCGCGATGAGGATGGCGATCGCGAGCAACAGCGTCGATTCGAGCAGGTGCGCGATCATTTGCCGCCCTTCTTCGCCGACTTTTCGATCGCCTTCAGATCGTCGAGCGAGAGTTTCCCCGTTTCGACGAGATGCGCAACCAGCGGCTGCGAACCGCCGATGAGATCGAGCAGTTCATCGACGAGACGCCGGTAAACCGACTTGCGGGTGATGGACGGCTCGAAGTAGAGCGCGTTGCCGGACTTGCGCGTTCGCCGCACGGCGCCTTTTTGCTCCAGGCGCTGCACGATCGTCTGCACGGTCGTGTAGGCGGGAGGTTCGTCGCGTTCGATCGCGTCCTGCACCTCGCGCACGCTCGCTTCGCCGAGGCGCCAGAGCACGCTCATGACCTCGGTCTCGAACTTTGTCAGCGCGATGCGTTCTTTGGCCATGCGCGCATACTACATTTGTAGTAGCGCTGCGTCAAGCAGGCAGCGCCGGCAATCGCCGGCGCTGCCTGTGATCAAATCAGTGCTTGCAGGTTTCCTGATCGAGCTTCACCCACTTGCCGTCCATCTCCATCTCGGACTCGTGGCGCACGTCGCCCTTGCCGACTTTGGTGAAGATGTCGTGGACTTTCATCGTCGCGCCGCCGGCGTGTTGCGCGCCGCTGAACGTCATCTTGCCGTCTTCCCATCCCGGCGACTGCGACGTCGAATACCCGGTGGTGTTGTCCACCGCGCCGGAGACGAACGCCTTCGGCTCCTCGTCGTAACTCAGCAGCATGCGCACGGCGTACGGATGCGGATTCTTCGCCGTCTTGACCTCGGTGTAACGGACTTCGACCCACGAGCCGTTGAGAATCCACGCGCCGGTCACCGTCGCCTTCGTGGCGTGCTCCGGCCCCATCGGCGACGCGAACGTGATGCCGGTGCATTGCCACGTCCCGACGAACGGCTGCAGCTCTTTCAGTTTGGGATTGCTCTGGCCGAAGGCGGCCACGGTCGCCAGACAGATAACCACTGCGATGATGCGAGTTTTCATTTTCTCTCCTCCTGTTTTGCTGAGGATACGCGCCTCGCGCCGGTTTGGATGGCTATTGCCGCGGCACGGCGATATCGGCCACGCTGGCGCGCGGCAGCTTGCGGAGATGTTCGGGCGCGAGCTTGATCTTCGTGGAGCGATTGCCGCCTCCGACGATGACGTATTCGCGCTCCATCACGCGCTCGTCGATGTAGAGCGGAATCGAGTCCGGCAAGCCAAACACCGTCACGCCGCCGATCAGTTGCCCGGTCAACTCTTTCGTCTCCTCGGCCGACGCAAACGACAGCCGCTTGATGCCGATCAACTTGCTGATCTTGTGATTGACGTCGAGCTTCATCGTGGCCGTGACCAGGCAGGCGATGTACTGCCGCGGCTCAGTCTTGGCCGCGACCAGAATCGTGTTCGCCGCGTTCTCGCGCGGGATGCCGTAGTTCGCACAGAAAACATCGGTATCCGCCCACTCGGGATTGCAGTCGAGAACTTCGTGCGGGATGCCGAGCGCGTCGAGTTCGCGTTGTACGGATGGATCGAGTTCGGACATGGAAAGGCGATTCTATGTCGTCGGCGTAGCCGGGGTAAGGACCGTAGCCCACGGGTTCGAGCCGGGGGAAAAACGATTCGCGAAGATTCGGGAGCGCGCTTCAGCGCGCGAAAGAAAGCTTTCTCTCGCCCGCCAAGGCGGGCTCAAAAATTCAACCCATCTGCTGACCCACGCTTGAACGCCGTGGGCTACGGTTCTTACGCCCGCTTCGCGGACGGGTCGGCATTTCAATTAGAGAGATTGCACGTCGCAACCCGCCCCGCCATTACCACCACCGTCGCCGATTTCCCGCCCGCCGCTACCCGGTACTCGCCGGGAGCCAATCCGAGGATGCCGAAAAATCCGCTGCCGTCGGTGTGCGTAGTGCGCGTTTCGTGCGTCGTCAGCGACTCGATCGTGACGAGCGTTCCGTCGCCGTCGATCGATCCCATCACCGCACCAGTCGCCGGCTCCGCACGACGAGGCGGAGGCGTCGTTGCGGCGAATAACGGATGCTCGATTTTTTCGAAGGCCGTGTGCCCGTCCGTGGCCGTGCTCGTGCGCAGCGCCGCGAAAAACTCCTCGTTCGGCCGCTTCGGCGTGAAGACGCCCGCCACCGGCAGCGCGTAGGGATTCTGACGCACCGCGTTGTTCGTGCTGTTGGCGAGGATCGACCACGGCTTCGTGTCGCCCATCGCGAAGAAGAGGATGCCGTCGGCGTTCGCGTCGCGCGCGCGGCGCGACTGGCGCAGCGTTCCCTCGATCGAGTTCAGATACGCGCCGATTCCGGGCACCGCCGCGAGGCCGTTGGCGTGCGCGGTGGCGACGACGAACTGCAGCCAATCGTCGAACTGCTTTCGCTCCACCGGCGCATGTTCGCGTTTGTAGAGCATCGGGCTGGCGACGTCGATGATTCCTTCGCGCAACCAGCTCTCCCAATCCTGAAAGGCAACGCGGTAGGAGTCGGTATTCGAAAATCCGTGATTAGCGGCCGGACCCGATCCCCATGCGATGAGTGCCGCCGAGATGGTGATCGACGGACGGATCGCTTTCGCGCCGAGAGACAGGCGACGAACGAACGCCGTGACCTGTTCACGCCGCCAGTCGTTCCACAGGGGATCTTTCGCGCGCGGCAGGCGGCCGTAGCGCGCGCGGAACCGCGCCACGCTCGTCTCGTTGTAGCCGACGTCGCCGCGCGGCGACTCGGGGTAGCGCACGCGGTCGAGGTGGATGCCGTCGATGTCGTAGGCGCGCACGAGGTGGAGCAGCACGTCCACCGTGTACGCCGCCGCGGCCGGATGCCCGAGGTCGACGTACCAGTCGGATGCAAACGGATAGCGCCCCTTGCTCGTCTTCGTGCCCCACTGGCGCGCGCCGCGATATGGCCGATTCGTTTTCGCATCCCAGAAATGCTGGAGAAAAACATGATTCGAATCGCGAGGCGGCGGATCTTTTTTCGGATCGCCGTGGTAGATCGCGCCGACGATGACGAATGCGTGCACCTCGATGCCGCGCGCGTGCGCCGCGTCGAGCAGCGCGCGCAGCGGATCGAACGTCCCATCCATCGCCTCGGCGCGCGGCTCCGCGGCATCGAGATACCACGCATCGCCGCGGCGCCGCACCTGGACGAAGAGCGCGTTCGCATTGCTCTCGACCGCCGCGTCGACGATGCGCTCCACGTCGACCTTGGTCGCGAACGGTGTGCGAAACGTATCGACCCAATACGCACGATATTCGGGACGATCGTCCGCGCGGGTTGCTGCCGCGGCGAGAAACAGGATGATGATGGTGAGAGACCGCTTCACTGATTGAGATGATTGTAAATGTTGAGTGTTGAGTGTTGAATGTTGAATGTTGAATGTTGAATGGAAAGGCCCGCGTCTCGATTCATTCAACATTCAACATTGAACATTCAACATTGAGTTTTTGACTTTCAAGCCATGCCCAAGTCCGTTCCCAAACCGCCGCCCGGCGATCGTCCTCTGAAAACCCTGGAACGTGTCCTCTCCAAGGCCGGCCTCGGATCGCGCACCGAGGCGCGCAGTTGGATCGGTGGCGGACGGGTGAGCGTCAATGGGCGCGTCGTACGCGATCCCGATGCCTGGATCGACATGGAGCGCGATCGCGTCATGTTCGACGGCAAGCCGCTGCGCCGCGAGGAGCGCACCTATCTCCTACTGCACAAGCCGGCCGGCTACATCACCACGTATCGCGATCCACACGGACGTCCGACCATTTACGACCTGCTGCCGGACCGCGAGCGCTACCTTTTTCCGGTCGGACGCCTCGACCTCGACACGAGCGGGCTGCTGATCCTGACGAACGACACGCAGTTTGCCGAGCGGCTGACCAATCCCGAGTATCACGTGCCGAAAACGTATCGCGTGACCGCCAGTCGTCCGCTTGCTGACGCCGATCTCGATCTCCTTCGCAACGGAATGGAGCTGCGCGACGGTCTCACACGTCCCGCGCAGGTAACGCGCGTAAACGAAAGCATCTTCGAGATCACCATCACCGAGGGGCGCAACCGGCAGGTGCGGAGGATGGTCGAAGCGCTCGATGCCGAGGTCGTTACGCTCGTTCGTATCGCCATCGGATCGATTCGCATCGGCGACCTTCCCTCGGGGCAAACGCGCGCGCTCACGGCGGACGAAGTGAAGGCGTTGCGGCCCTGATGCGTGTTGTACGATCCCGCTCCCATGTGGAACGCACGCAAAATCGTCAAAGAGCTCGCCGATCCCGAACGCCGCCGCCGCATCCTCGTGGCGTTCTGGCGCTTCGGCGACGACACCGCAAAACTCATCGCCATCGCGCAGATCGCCAAGGCGCTGCACTTCCGCGAAGAGTCTATCCGCAAGATGCCGCTGGAAAAGAAAGCCGACCTGTTCGCGTCGCGCGCCACCGCGCCGGAGTTCGAGCAGGCGCTCGATACGGCCCTCATGCACTACCACACGCACGAGCAGAACGCGTTGCTGGCTGCGTTCCTCGATCACTGGAAAATCCCGCACGTGAACGGCTCGATCGAAGTGGAGGAGTACAGCGCGCCGTCGGTCGATCAGGTTCGCGACGCCGTCAAATCGCTCGACACGTTCCCGACGCGCGACGTCGCCATCTACCTCGCTTCGGCGGGACTGTTGATGGGCGAAGAATGGCGCGCCGCAACGTGGCCGGTGGTGGATGAGATGGCGCCCACCCTGTCGGCGTGACAGCTACGGACTGTACCGTCTCGTCGGAATCCCCTCGGCCTTGCTGATGCTCAGCTCTGCCATCAGCTTGATCAGCCTGCGGCTCTCGTTGGTCGCGGCCGCGTACGTTTCGCAGAGCATGGCGATGTGGTCCGGCGGCTCCTCGGCGGAGATGGTGAAGCCGTTCATCGGCTGATCGGGACGCGTCGTTTCCGTCCGCCGCCATGCGCCGTTGAGCAGTTCCATCCGCAGGAACTGGCTTCCCTTTCCGGTCTGGAACGTTTGCGCCGCGACGGCGGGAATCCCGCGCGCGTTGGCCTTCTGTTCGTCGAGCGCGCGCGCCACGATCTCCGTGATCATGTCGCGCAGCGTCTTCATGGCCGTCTCCGACGCGCGAATGATCTCCATGGCCGCGTGATAGACGCTCTTCTCGTTCGCGTTGCGCGCCATTTTCTGGAGCGTGTTGCGAATGATCTGGCACTCCAGCGCGACGGCGATGTTCTCCCACTCGAACATCACCACGCACGTGCCGCCCTCGGGCGGGATGTTGCCCTGGTGCGCGATGAGTGCGCCGTTCAGCGAAACCTCGAGCAGAAAAACGCGGGCCTGGCCGATGCGCGCCACGAGCGGGCGCACGAGCCTTACGCGCTGAAACCTTCGACGCTCTTCTTTTGGACCGGCCACAGTTGTGGAAGTCTAAATCAAAGCGGCAGCACTTATGGATTGCAGCGTGATCTGCCGCCTTCCATCGCGCGCGGCCACCGCCGCGTAGTAGCCCTCGCGGTGCGGATCGAGCGCGGCAACGCTCCAGCCGCCGACGACCGGCCGCAGATCCGGATCGCGAAAAGGGACGGTGAACCCGCGCAGGTCGCCGGAGCCGATCCCTTTGCCGCTGGCCTTTACGATGGCCTCTTTCGCGGTCCAGATGGCGAAGAAGGCGTCGGCGACGTCGGTGGCCTGTTCGACGATCTCGACCTCGGCATCAGAAAAGAACCGTCTCGCCAGAGCGAGCGTGTCATTGAGTGGCCTGCGATGTTCCACGTCGACTCCAACGGCAGTCTCCTTTGCAAATGCGACCGCGACAAGATCGCCGGAATGGCTGGCGTTGAATTCGATCGCGCGTCTGCGGAGAACGGGCTTGCCGAATTCTTCCTCGTCGATGATCAGCTTCGCCGGATCGGCGCAGAGGTATCGGCCGATGAATCGCCGTGTCGCCGCGCGCGCGACGATGGAGCGGCGGCGATCGTCGTGATATCGATAACGATCGGCGCGGGTACGCTCCGGAATCGTGAGCAAATTCGCGAGCGCCTCGAGAACGTCATCCGCGACATTCACATCGACGAAGTAGACGTCGATCATTCGCGCCATCCGAATCCGGCTACGGCAATCGTGATCATCTGCACGACCAGTACGAGGATCACACAAGCGGTCCAGCCGCCGAAGCGCCAGAAGAATCCCGGAAGCACGCCGGCCATGCTTCCGCCGGCGTAGTAGCAGGCCACGTAGAGACCGGCCGCGGACGAGCGCCCGCCCGCTTCCGCGGCGGTCTGGATGTAACTCGTCGACGCTGATTGGCAGACGAAGACGCCGGAGGAGCAAAGGATCAATCCGAGGAGAATCAGCGGCAGCGAATGGAGCAGCGTAAGCGACACGCCGATCATCGATCCGATCACCGCCAATATCAGCACCGGACGCGAGCCGGCGCGGCCGATGCCGATTCCCGCGAGTGGCGTCACGATCAAGCCCACCAGGTAAACCGCGAACAGCGAACTCAGTTGCGCAGGCGTCAGCAGATAGGGCGCGGCGGCGAGGTGGAAGGTGATGTACGTGAAGACCGCGACGAGTGAAAAGAGAACGTTGAATCCGACAACGTACGTCGCCACGAGCCGCGGATTGCGCAGATGCCGCAGCATCCCGCCGCTGGTCCGCACCGGCGAAATGGCCGGCTTGTGGTCGCGCGGCAGCCAGCGCGCGATGAGCGCTCCGAAAATCAGATCGCACGCGGCGATGAGCAGGAATCCGATGCGCCAGCTCGGCGCGATCGAATTCACGATCCGATGCGTCGCCGCGTAGCCCGGCAGAATGCGCCCGAGGAATCCGCCGAGGACTGTTGCGCTGACGTAGAGCGACATCGCCGCGGCCACATTTTTCGCCGGCCACTCCTCGGCGATGTACGCGATGGCTACGCCGAAGATCCCCGGCATCACCAGCCCTTGCAGAAATCGCCAGAAGATCAGCATTGGCAGCGACGTCGCCGTCGACGCGAGCACGGTCGGAATCGTCAGCAGCAGCGTGGCGGTGACGATGACGCGCTTCCGTCCGACGCGTTCCGCGATCAATCCGCAGAACGGCGCCGACAACGCCACGCCGATCGTGGCCGCGCTCACGGTCATCCCCACCGCTGCCTTCGACGCCGCGAAGATCCGCACGAGCATCGGCAGCAGCGGCTGCGTCGCGTAAAGATTCAGAAACGCGGCGATGCCGGCCAGCATGATGGCGACCGTGGCCGCGGTCGATGACGTCGCCGCCTGCCCGCCGAACCCTTCCTCATCGACCTGCGCGCTCGTGCCGGTAGCGACGACCGCATCGGCCGTGTCCCTGACCACGACACGTCGCCGAAACGCGCGCTCGAGCGTTCTGCGGAAGTCGGACATGGCGGCGGATTACATCACGCGCGTCATGTCATCATCGGTGCGATGGAGCACAGCGCGGCCGAGGTGATTGCCGTCTTTCATCGCGACGCGATCGCGGGCGTGATCGCGGTCGTGCTGATCACGATGGGGATCGGCATGCTGCTCCTCGGCGCGCTGACCGCGGGCCGGTCGCGCCTCTCGTTCGTCTACACCGGGCTCTTTGCCATCGCGTATGGAGCGCGGCTGGCGGTCAACACGGGCGCGTACACGCTGCTTTACGGCCATCCGCGTTGGCTCGATTACCTGCGCGCTGACTTTGAGTATCTCGTGCCGATTCCGGCGGCGCTGCTGTTCGAGACGTTCAGCGGCAATCGCCGGCGCATGTTGCATCGCATCGTCAGCATCGCGCTGGTGACGTGCGCCGTCGTGGCCATTCCGTACGAGATCGCGATTCATTCGCCGTTCGCGCTGAAGCCGGTCATCGATGCGCTCGTCCTCGTGCTCGTGGCGGTGCTCGCGGTCGATCTTCTTTCCGCCGGACCCGAAGCTGCGAACTGGCGCTTCGTTCGAATCGGCGCGCTGGTTTTCACCGCATTCGTGCTGAATGAACATTTTCGCTTCGTCGGCGATCTCTATGGATTCACGCGCGAGCCGACCGGCTTCCTCTTCCTGATGCTGACGATCATCATCACGACGATGCGGCACGCCACGCAGTCGCAGCAGCGCCTCGCCGCGGTCGACAGCGAGCTGGCCACAGCGCGCGCGATTCAATTGGCCGCGCTTCCGCGGAAAAATCCGGAGATTGCGGGACTCGACGTCGCCGCGATCTACACACCCGCCTCGGACGTCGCCGGCGATTTCTACGACTTCCTCGAGCTCGACGACGGCTCCCTCGGCATCTTCATCGCCGACGTTTCCGGCCACGGCATTCCCGCGGCGCTGGTCGCATCGATGCTCAAAATCGCGCTGGCCACGCAAGCCGAGAACGCCTCATCGCCCGCGCGCATCCTGGCGAACCTCAACGCGCTCTTCTGCGGCCGCCTCGAACGCCAGTTCGTCACCGCAGCCTACGTCCACATCGATCCGAATGCCGGCGTTCTCACGACTGCCTCCGCCGGCCATCCACCGCCGATCCTTCGTCACGGCGAAACCTGCGACGAGATCATCGTCCCCGGCGTCGTCCTCGGCCGCTTCCGCGACGCGCGCTACGAGGAGTTATCGCGCCCCTTCGGCGCCGGCGACACGCTCGTCCTCTACACCGACGGTGTCACCGAAACCGCGAACCGTTCCGGCGAACAGTGGGGCGATCAGCGGCTGCGCGAATCGATCGGCGGCGAATCTCCGAAGGCACTTGCAGCGAAGATATCGGCCGAGGTCCAGACCTGGCGCGGTGTCAGCGGACCGCCGGAAGATGACGTGACGATGATTGTTGTGCGCGCTGGAATGGATATCCGGGCCGATGGGTAATGTCATCGATATGGACGACAAAGAGTCTGTGTTCGTCGCGCTCGATGCTCCGCTGCCGAAGGTTCCGTTGAACGGAAACGGTCTCGGAGATGCAACAGTCGCCGCGAACATTGACGAATTGCTCGAACCGTTCGGCGCGGATGCTATCAACACGGACGAACGCTGACAGGAAACTGCTCCCTGCGCTCGATCAGTGCAGGAACATCGGCATGCCCATCACGTCTGCGACTTTCGGTCGATAGTTGTTCACGTCGTAGAAACGGTCGACGTCGACGCGTTTGCGGCCGCTGCTGCCGACTTCGATGGGGACGGCAGTGTAGCGGCCGTCGACGACGGCGACCATCTTGCCGGTTTCGTCGCGGCGCATCAGGTCGGCGGCCAGGCTGCCGTAATTGTTGGCGACGAGTTGGTCGAGGGAGTCGGGAGCGCCGGACCGCATCAGGTAGGCGAGGCGCTGGTAGATGACTTTGTCGCGCGATTTTTTCTCGAGGTAATCGCTGACGATGCCTCCGATGCCTCCGAGTTTGCGGTTGCCGTAGGCGTCGGCTTCGCCGCTTTCGATCGTGCCTCCGCCGATCAAACGCGCGCCCTCGGAGACTGCCACGACGGCGTAGTTGCTGGGATTGTCGCTGCGGTCGGCGTCGAGCAGGTGGTACAGCTTGTCGCAATCGAACGGCACCTCGGCGATCACGGCGCGGTCGACGCCGGCGAGGTACGACGCGAGGAGGCACGTCTCGCCGGAGTAGCGGCCGAACAGTTCGACGACGAGGAAGCGTTCGTGCGAGCCGGCGCCGGTGCGAAGGTCGTTGATGAACAACACCGAGCGCGTGACCGCGGTGGAGAAGCCGAGGCAGTAGTCGGTGCCGAAGACATCGTTGTCCATCGTCTTCGGGATGGTGACGAGCGGCACGCCTTCGCGATGCAGGCGACGCGCGAACGTCAGCGTGCCGTCGCCGCCGAGGGCCACGAGGCCGTCGAGTTTGAGAAAGTTGATGGTGCGGAGAGCGGCGGCGGTAAGGTCGTAGCGTCCGCGTTCATCGGGCTCGCCTTTGGACGACAGAAGATGCTCGGGGATGTGTTCCAGTTTGCTGATGGAGGGATTGATGCGCGAGGTGTGCAGCATCGTGCCGCCGAAGCGATCGATCGAGCGCGTGTTGATGCGTCCGAGGGGCGTGATCCAGGCGGAGTTGTCGGCGTCGTGCTCGGGGACGATGTTGAGCAGTGACGCCCAGCCGCGGCGCAGGCCGATGACTTCGTAGCCGTCGTGATCGAGGAGCCGTCCGACGAACGCCTTGATCGCGGCGTTGAGACCGGGGACGTCGCCGCCGCCGGTGAGGATGGCGATTCGTTTCATCGTTTCAGTCGCGCGTTTGCTGCTGCTTCTCCCTCTGGGAAGAAAACCACTTTCAATGCTTCGTGCCGGTCGAAACGTGCAACACCTTCGTGAAAATCGTTGAGCGAATCGTAGGCGGCCTGCACGACCCATTCGACGTTGAGGCCCGATTTGAGCAGCGCCAGCATCCGTTGCCAGGTGCCGTACATGCGCCGGCCGATGATGCCCTGCATCGTCACGCCTTTGAAGATGACGTTGCGCGTGTAGTCGTTGATGGTGACCGAGTGTCCCGCGGGCAGGCCGAGGAGCGAGAGCATGCCGCCCATGCGCACGAGGTCGAGCGCCAGGTTGATCGCGGACGGAGCACCGGACATCTCGAGCACGACGTCGACGCCTTCGCCGTCGGTGACGGCATCGACTTCACGCTTCACCTCTTCCGCGGCCATCGTGCGGACGTTGAACGCGTGCAGGTTGGCGAAATTGTGGCTGGCCGCCCAGCGCCGCGCGGTTTCGAGGGCGTGATCGCTGACGTCGGTGACGACGACCGTGCTCGCGCCGCTGTGCTCGGCGATGGCGGCGGCCATCGCGCCGATCGGGCCGAAGCCGGTGATGGCCACCGACTTGCCGGCCATGTCGCAGATCGACGTCGTGTGAACGGCATTGCCGAGGGCGTCGAGAAACGCGCCGACGCGCAGTGGGACATAGCTGCCGAGCTTCACCACGTTCGCGGACGGAACCTTCACGAACTCCGCGAACGCGCCATCCTCGTGCAGGCCGTAGATGCGCGTGCGATCGCAGATGTGTCCGTTGCCGGTGCGGCAGCGCGGACACTCGCCGCAGACGACGTGCATTTCGGCGGAGACGTAGTCGCCGATTTCGAGGTGGCCTTCGTACGAACGTTGCGCGCGCGATCCGAGCTCTTCGACGAATCCGCAGAACTCGTGGCCGTAAATGCGCGGCGGCGTGACCTTGTCGCGGATCGATGGATCCCAGTGATAGATGTGCTTATCGGTGCCGCAGACGGCGGCGGCGGCGACGCGAATGAGCACTTCATCCGGTCCGAGCTTCGGGACGGGACAGTCGCTGATGGACGTTCCCTCGGGGCCATCGACGGGGGCCGATTTAACGACGGCGAGCATGGCTTCCTTTGAATGCAGATTTCGCGCGAGGCGTGGTGCGCGGGCGCGTTCGGGAACGTATCACAGCGGCTGATGCACCAGATGGCGCCGCCACTGCCGCCGGACGAACCGCAGCGCGTGATCGAGAAGCTGCTCGCCCGCACTCGGCTGGTATTGCGCGACGTGCGGCGTGCAGTGCAGGCTGGTGGCGAAGCGGTTGATTTGCCAGACCAGGTCTTGCGCGTCGGGACGCTCGAACAGATCCTTGTGCAGTCCGCCCTCGACGAGGATCAGCTTTTTTTCTCCGGCACCGCAGGAATCGTGAAGCTGTTGTGCCATCCAAGAGGGGCAAACTTCATCCGTCGTGCCGTGGATGATGAGCGCCGGAATGGTGAGATTTCGGACGACTTCGAGCGTGTCGAACAGCCGGCCGCTGACGAGGTGAAGCGGGATGCGCGGGAAGGTGACGCGCGCGATGTCGGGCAGGTTGGTGAAGGTCGACTGCAGGATCAGGCCGTCGAACGGATGGCGGCGGATGATCTGCCCCGCGATCGCGCCGCCGAGGGAGTAGCCGTAGAGGATCGAGGGAACGTGCTTGGGACGGATCTTCTCGTGCAGCCTGGCCGCGGTCACGCCGTCGTCGATAATGCCGGAGAGCGACGGCGATCCGCTGCTGCGTCCAAATCCGCGATAGTCGAAGAGGAGGACGTTGATGCCGGCGTCGAGCAGATACGGCATCACGTGCGCGGTGTTGGAGAGGTTGCCGGTGTTGCCGTGGCAGTAGAGCGCCGATGCGATCGGATGTTCGGCGCGGCAATACCATCCGTAAAGGAGCTCACCGTCGTCCGTTTCGAAGGACAGCACTTCGGTGCGCTCGCGCGGGATGCCGTAGTCCTCAGGTTTCCAGCTGATGACCGGTTCGCGCTGCGGCTCGAAGAGTTGCGAGCGCCGGAAGATGCGCCGGCCGACGTCGAGCGCGAGAAGGATGGCGCCGCCGATCAGCAGCGGACTTGCTGCATCCGAAAGATGACCGCTGGACTTTTTACGTCTCACGGTTCAGCTCATCAGCAAAATTTCTGCCGGACGCTATGATCGCACCTTCATGCGCATCACCGAGAGCCGCACGCGCGTTCGCTACAAAGACACCGACCAGATGGCGATCGCCCATCACGCGAATTACATCGTCTGGTTCGAGATCGGCCGCACGGACGTTTGCCGCGAGGCCGGTTTTCCGTATCGCGAGATCGAGGAGCGCGGACTGATCCTGGTGGTGACGGAGATCGTCTGTCGCTATCGCGCGCCGTATCGCTACGACGACGAGGTGGTGATCCGGACGTCGATCGCCGAGGCAGCGAGCCGGATGATGCGCTTCGCGTACGAGCTGCGCGACAGCAGCGGCGAACGGCTCCACGCGACCGGGACGTCGTCGCACGTGTGGGTGGATCGCACGACGCGGCGTCCGGTAACGGCCGAGGCGGATGTGATGGCGGCGTTCGCGCCGTGGCTCGGGTAGTCCGAGGTCTGCCGCGTAGCGGCGATCAGAGGGTAGCGAGGGGTGCGAGCGCTTTTTGCGAGCACCCCTCGAAAGGCGAGGGTGGATTTCGTGCCGCGTCAGCGGCACAAGAAGCCTCGCGCGAATTTTCATTCGTGCGGACGGTCTAGTGCCGCTGACGCGGCACAACTTCAGATTCGAATCATTTCCAGGGCTGCTCGCAAAAAGCGCTCGCATCCCTGGCTACCCTCGTTTGCCGCTAATGCGGCGGGGACCGGAGTCGCGACACCGTTCGGTAACGCGCAACCCCCAACAGGCGTAGACTCGACGCTCCTTTTGCCCGAGGAGGCGTCATGAAACGTTTCGTCGTTTGCGTCGTTGCCGCGCTTTCTGTCACCTCAATCGCGTTTGCGCAGCCGCCAGCGAAAGAGGCACCCACCGCGATGCTGTCGGTGGTCGTGACTGACGCGCATGGCAAGCACGTTTCGTCGCTGACGAAGGATGATTTTCAACTCGCGCTGAATGGGAAGCCGATGGCCGTGTCCCGATTTTCGGAGCGCGGCGCGGCCGGACAATATGCCGGCGAGATGCGGCGTATCGTGGTGCTCTTCGACGCGACCACGATTTCGGCGGCAGCGCGGCGTCAGGTCGTCGGATCGCTGCACGCATTTCTCGCGCGCACGCTGCGGCCCGGAGATCTCGTGGCCATCCTCGCGGGAGGTCCGTCGCTCCGTCCTGTGACCGGCTGGACCTCCGACTTGAACGAGATCGACAACGCGCTGCGGCTCGTGTCGGCGGAGAGCGCGCCGCCGCCGCTGGCGGATGGACAGGCCGCGGCCGAAAAACGCATTCGCGCGATGGCCAATGACATTCGGCAGGCAGGCAATTCAAATCACACCTTCTACACGTTCGAGGCGCTGATGGACGAGGCCCGCGCGTATGCGGCGGCCGGGTATCGCGACGCGGAACAGACGCTGTCGGTGATCTCGTCGGCGGTCAGTCTTTTCACGCCGCGCACGCGCAACGTTTTGATCGTGGCCGGCGGCGGATTGCCTCGTACGCCGGGCGCGGCGGTGTTCCAGTATCTCGAGACGCTGCGCAGCAGCGCGCAGACCGGCTTGATGGGAGCGTACCTGCAGAAAGGCGCGCAGGCCAGTTCGCCGATGGGCGAATCGTCGTTCTACGATCTGACGCCGGTTTTCAACACGTTCGGGATGCGCGCCTGGCGCCGCGGCGTCGTCTTCTATGCGATCGCTCCCGACATTTCGGACGACGGCGGCAGCCAGATCGACATGCCGCAGGCCGCCGACCGCCTGGCGGCCTTCACCGATACTTCGGGACGTTACGCCGGCTATCACCTGCTGGCCTCCGAGACCGGCGGCATCGCATTCATCGGACGATCGGCAGCGGATGCACTCGATCGCATTGCGTCCGATCTCGAATCGTTCTACACGATCGGAGTCCATCCGACCGCGCCCATCGGCGGGAAGCGCGACGTGTCGGTGAAAGTGAAGAACGGCTACCTGGTGCGTGTGGCGCGCGGCAGCGCGGGCGCGGGAACGCCCGCGGATGAAATGGAAAGCCGCGTGATCGCCAACCACATCATGAAGCCGACCGGCAACAACCTCGGCATCTCCGTCGCCGCGGTTCCGACCGAAATGGAAGGCGAAAAGCGGCTGGTGACGGTCGACGTGAAGATCCCCATCCGCAAACTGAAGCTCGTGTCGGATTCCGGCGGCCTCTCCGGCTCGTTCACCGTCTTCATCGCCACCGGCGACTCCGTCGGTCACTCGTCGAACGTGACGCGTCAGACGAAGGAGATCCACTGGCCCGCCGACGCCATCGCCCGCGCCGGCGACAAAGAGCTGACCTTCCGCGTGAACGTCGTCCTGCAACCCGGCCGCTCGCAGATCTCCGTCGGCGTGATCGACGATCAATCGCACGAGAAGGGCTTCGAGCGGGTTTCGGTGTAATCAGGGATAGCGCGAGTCGGAGCAGGAGGCCTGGAGATCGATATCTTCAATCGAGCCAGGCGGCGAAAGCGGCGGCCAGCCATTGAGCAAATCTTCGATGATAATCAGGATCTCTGCCACATTGATTGGCGTGCCATCGCTGAAGCCTGGCAACGGTTTCTTGAGGGCGCGAGGAAGCCCGGACGCGCTGGTCAGGTAATGAAGAAGGAAATCGTATTCAGCTCCGATGCACGAGCTGGCCGAGTTGGCGATGATCAGCTCCGAGTGCAGCGGTGCCGGATCTGAGGTGAGCGGAATGACCGTCGTCGGCAGCGGCTGATCTTTGATCATCAGCGGGGTGATTCTGAGCAGCGGGGGGCCGGCCGTCGTCACTCGTGCGCGTACCCTGATCGACTCTCCGTCTTTGAACGCGATGACTTCTCCGCCGTAGAGGTCGAAGTAGGCTGAGGCCCGGCCTCCCAGGACGACGTCGGTGGCGTAGGCGTAGTTAGAGACGAACGAAGTGAGCGAGGGCACGTTGTTAAACTCCAGGTTTGTGATCGTCGGGTCCGGCGGAGGAGGCCAGTCCTTGGGATCGGGATACGTAACTGTGGTTTCAATGACGTTCGGGATCACCAGGCGGGCATTGGTATAGATAAGGCCGTTCAGCAGGATCCCCTCGACGTCCAGCGATGGCGCGGTCGCGCATGTCACCGAGGCGAAATGAGGGAGAAGCAAGTACATCAGCCAGTCGATTGGGTCCTTGCTTTTTTGCACGATGCTGGAGCCCGTGAGAAGACCGGGACGGATCGCGGTGGCGTCGGGCAGCACCACCCGGTGAGGAACGCCGGGAAGAACGTTGTCATGGAAATGTGAGCAGATGCCGCGGAAGTGGATGTCCATGGTGTACTGATTGTCGGGTAGCGGGATGATCGTCATGCGGCTCCTTATCGAGGAATCTGTCGTGTGAGCACAGCGAGGGCGCGCCATGCGCGCGTTCCGTTCGCTGTCGTTTCGGCGCGGATGGCTTGCAGTTGAGCGCTGCGTAAAGCGTCGGCAGCTGTGAATCCGGCTGCCAGTTGGCTGTGAATGGAAACGAATAAGGCGTGTGCGTCACGGTCGGGGATTGGCAGGAGCGTTCCGATCACCTCGGCGCCGCCGGCAGAGAAGGCCGAGCCGAGGCTGAGCGCGCGCGTCGCTGCTCGTGGCGGCCGCAACGTCTCGCAGGCTGCCAGGACGATCACCCGCACGTGAAGCGCTGGCGCGGCGAGGATGGTCCGCCACGATACGCGTTCCAGCGGTTCCTTTCCCGAGCCGGCGAATAGCAGCGCCTCTTCCGCGTCTCCCGGTTGCCGCTCCGTATGACCTGCGATGTGGAGGACGTCCGTGGAAGCGCCGATGCGTTCTAGCGCTCCCCATGTTGCATCAGCGGGCGAGAATTCAGTGGATCGGCGATACCGCGCGGCGACGTCACGCAGTTCCTGTTCGGACTCGGGAAGAGCCGCTGATTCGTTGCCGGAAGGAAGAGCGAATCCCGCTACGGACTGCATCGGCTGTGAGGAGGCCGGTCGCAGGGAGCTGGCGTTCGCCGCGATGGCGATGGGCATCTTCTCGACGAGACGCCTTCCGGTGGCAGAATCGATCAACGATGCGAATGGGATTCCTGCCAGGAATCGATCGGGAACGATGATGACCGAGGAGGCGCGGGCCACGATCCGATCGACCGGCCGGATCACAGCCTCGTACAAAGCTGCCGATGCGCGGTCGTCTCCCGTAACGATGCGTTCTGCCAATGCGGCCATGGCCGTCGACCCCTCGCGGTGGCGGGCGATGGCGAAGTCGCTACGCGACACCGCAAAGATAACGACTTCCTCCGGTAGTACGACGATTTCCAGAATGGCACCGCCGCTTTGTCCGAGGCGGCGTTGCAACTCGTCAACGGTGACGCTGCCTCCGAGCGAGCGCTCCGCATATCTGAAAGCGTCCTTGTTTGCGCCGTGCTCGACATGAACACGGACAGCATCCTCGAAGAGAGCCGTTCCGGCATTGAGCACAGACGTTCCCATGACCACGCCTTCCACACGCAGAGGATGCTGTTCGATCGCTTGAATGCCTTCGTCGAGATCGCGCGCGGCGGTTCGTACATCGCCGAGGCGCAGCGCGGTTCGTGAGCGAAGCAGCAGCGGCTCAGGGAGGTTGGCGGTGCGCCCACGGGAACGATAGAAATCGATGGCCCGGCTGAGCGGGACGGCGGCGTTGGCGGCGTCGGAACCGAGGAGCAGCGCGCCTCTTGCGATGTTGACGTCGGCGACCTGGCCGGCTCGCAACTCAGGATCGGGCAGGCGTTCCGCGATCTCCTCGGCACGCCGCGTTGTCTGCAGGCCGTCAGCGATGTTTCCCTCTGACGACTCGATCATCGCTTTCTGAAGGAGAATTTCGATTGCCAGCACGGGCGGCGTTGTGCCGTCCTGCATCGCTTCGGCGACGTTCGAAAGCGCGAGCGCCGATTCCATGTGGCCTTGCTGGAGCTCGGTATGGAGAGCTGATTCAACAGTACGTTCCAGGACGGCCGGCTCGGAAGCGGCGTTGAGAGCGCGCAACGACTGAATGCGCGCCGTCCATGCCTCGTCGGGATGGCCGAGATAGTTGTGCGTGGCAGCCAGCGCTGCCAGGACGTCATTCTCGCTCGTGTGCTCGCCCGCACGGCGGAAGAGATCGGCTGCGGCGGAAAGAGTTTCGATCTGGGAGGAACGGTCGCCTCCGTCGATCACGGCGCGGACGAGCTCCCATCGCACATGCCCACGCAGCGCGAGGTATGACGGATGCGAGTCAGCCTCCGCACGAAGCTGTTCCAGATCAGCGCGTGCGTCCGTCTCGTTTCGAGCCAGCCGTGCGCTGGCAGCGTAGTGGCGCGCCATGAGCGACATCGGATCGTTGGCCGACTCGAAAAGATTGGCGGCGTTGCGCAGATCGCGTTCCGCGGCGTCGGCCTGGTCATGGCTGAATGCGATGCGTCCGCGGCGATAGGCGACATGCGCCTCGGCGATCTTCGCCCGAGAGCAGGCGTCGGCGTTGTCGATCGCGCGCACGGCATCGCGAAGGAGCGACTCGCCCGAGAGTTGCGCGAGCGTGTTGCCGATGCCGCGTGAAATCGTCAGCCATTTCGTCGCCTCGGCTTCATTTTTCAGTTGCTCGGCTTCAGCCCAGCGGCCGAGGTATTCGGCTTCGGCGAAACGGCGGGCACGTTCGCGGTATTGATCGACGAGCGTGAGCGTCTTTCGCGTATCCCCGGACGCCGCTGCCGCTTCGAGCAGCGGCTGATCGCGTTCCCAGCGCGAGGCGCCGGTGGTGGCGGGAAGCTTGGCCAGATGATCGCGCGCTTCGTTCGCCCATTGCGAGCCGGGATCGACTTCCAGGTAGCGCTGCCACGCTTTTCGCGCCTCGGAGATCAGGCCCATGTTTTCGAGGATCAGCGCACGGTTGAAGAGCGCCTCGGGGAGTTTGGGGTCGATGCGGAGTGCGTCGTCCGAGGCGGCGAGCGCCTCGGGGTAAAGCGACGGACGGCGGAACTGCACCGCGGCGGCGTAGCGGGCGGCGGCGAGATCGCTCCACGCCTTCGCATCGTGCGATGTGCTCGCGGCCGATTCGAGTTTCGCGATTGCGTCGTCCGGTTTCTCGACGAGCACCAGCGCCACGCCCGCCGCGTGTTGGGCATCTGCGTTCGGATCGTGTTCGGCACGCTGGATCAACTCGCCGGCCGCGCCGCCCAGCTTGAGGCGTTCGGCGTCAGTCACGGATCCGCCGGCCGCGCGCATCGGACCGTGGTACGCGACCCACGGAAATCCGCCCGTCAATCGCGGCTCGACGATTCGCGCTGACCGTGGCGACAGCGACACCAGCTCGTCCGTCGCCGACGCATGCGTCATGTGCCACGCGAACGGCAGCGCCACCGCGAGCACGAGCGCGGCAGCGAGCGCGAAAAACCAGTTGTTCTTTCTGAAGCGGCGCCGCTCCGACTCCGCCGTGGCCGAGGACATTACCAGCGCGACGTCGTCCATGCAGCCCTGGCATTGGTCGATGTGCGCGACGACGGCATCGCGTTTTGCAGCGTCCAGCCGTCCCTCGGCGAATGCCGCGAGCGTTTCCGGGTCGACGTGAGGGGACAGGCTGCTCATTTGCTCTCCGAATGATCGGACGGCTCTGCATCGGCCGTTTTCCCGCGTTCCAGGCCGAAATCGAGGAGATCGCCGGCACTGGCGATGATTTCCGACGCGTCGACGCCGTTGATTCCGGAGTGTTCAAGCGCGGCCTTCAGCTTCGCCAGAAGCGCCTCGATCCGGCGGTAGAGAGGACGCTGCGCTGTGCCGAGCGCGCGCGCGATGTCGGCGATGGCCATCTCTTTTTCGAACCGGAGGCGGAGGATGACGCGATCCTCGGCCGACATCGTCTCCATCGCCGAGCGAACGGCGTGCGAGGCTTGCGCGGAGCGCTTGCCGAGATCGGCCGCCATGACGCGATCGTCCGCGCCGCTGCCGCCTTCCAAACGATCCTCGTTGACGTCGGTGACCGGCATGAGGCGCGGACGCGGCAGGCGATGGGGAAGGGCCTCGGCGATCAACTCCAGCTCGCGAGCGTCCGCCTCGGGATGATGCGCGTTCGTGATCGCCAGCGCCTCGTCGAGCGGCCGGCCTTCGTGATGCAGCAGGCGTTCGAGAGTCACCGCGGCCTCGCCGCGCCGCACCGCCTCGGCCGACGGATGCCACCGCCCCGCGGCGCGCTTTTGGCCGATGAACAGCCGCTTGACGACGATGGAAACGTAACTCGCGAGCGAGGAACGTCCTTCGTACTTGCGAAGAATCGCGCAATCGTCTTCCAGCAGAGCCAGTCTCGCCGTCGAAGCGAAATCCTCGGCGTCCGGACCGTGGAGGCGAACATGGCGGCACACCTGATCGATCGCACGATCGATTACATCGAGATTCTTCTCGAACAAGAGCCGCCCGGTCATTGATGGATTCCCGTCGGAATAATGCCACAAGTGCCGAGAGACAGCATTCATGGCTTCGCTCCTCCGAGCGAGAAATCGGCGCCGTCGAATGTGTGGTCGGCAGAAATGGTGACCGTGTGCGGTGCGGAACCATCAATGCGGACGGTGTACGTTCCGGGCCGCACTCCCGCGAAGTTGTAGAAACCGTCATACGCCGTCGTGGCGGTTGCGATCATGGTCCCGTCGTGGGAAACCAATTCCAGACAGACGGATGGCGCTGGCCGCCCATCGCGCGTCACGGTGCCGGTGATCTCGCCGGTGACGATGACGGGGAAATCGACGATGAGCGGCTTGCCGGCGCGCGCGACGAATGCAGCGCCGGAGGTCTTCGGCGTCCAACCGGGATCGTCGAGCGTCGAGGTCGAGAGAACGAGCTCGTTGCGGCTGTCGGCCGGCAAGCGCTCGAGGAATGCGCGACCGTCGGCATCCGTGACGACCGGCGCCACGCCGCGATTGACGAAGAAACCCGCGCCCGCAATCGCCGGCTCACCGTCGTCGCGAACGCCATTCGCGTTGCGGTCCAGGTAGACGTTCGCGGCCACGGCGCCGCCCGCGGCCGCTGGGTGGCTGTTGAACGCGAAGCGGTGGGCGAGCGGATTGCGCAGGACGCTCGTGGAGATCTCGATGCGCGCGGTCGGCTTTCCGCTCGACGGCACCTCGACCGAAAATCCGACGGTGTAGCGGCCGGCGTCGCGTCGGACTCCCGCGATCACACGCGTGTCGCGCGTAGCCATGTCGCGCACGATTGCGGCGCTGAATTCGGGGCGGCCGAGGCGGTGCAGGTCGGCGGCGAGCGTGGCCGTGGTCATCTCGCGGCGCGGACGCACTTCGTATCCCATCTCGCCGCGCAGCGAGAGATCGGAAGCGACGCGGCTGAAGCGAAGATTTCCTGTCGCCGAGCCGGCATCAGTCGCCCGGGGTACGTTGCGGAACGTCGTGCTCTGCATGTCGCTCGTCACCCAGACGCGCCCGAACGCCGATGAGACGGAGAGACCGGCGCGGGAGATGCGTCCGCCGTTGGCGAGGTCGTCGACGGCGAGATCGAAACGCGCCGGGATGATGTAGCGCCGCCCGAAGACGCCGCCGGCATGGAAGACCGTGCGCGCGGCGATCGGGCCGAGGTCGTCGCGATAGATCTCGCTCGTAAATGAATGAAGCTGCGCGCGCGACATCGACAGCGCGAACTGGCCGATCCGCGTCTGCATCCCGACGCGCCCGATCGTGCCGCCGCGCGTGTCGCGCATGGCGTCGCCGTAGCCGAAGATGCCGCGGAAGGACGCGCGAAGTCCGCCGCCGGCATAGTCGTGACGTCCACCCTGATCGAGATCGACGGACATCGCGGTCGCCGTAGCCGTGATCTGTCGCGTGATGCCGTACGCCGCCTCGGCCATCCCGTTTCCGGCGGCGATCACGCGGTAATCGAATCGTCCTTTTCGCGTGAGGCTGTCGCCGACGTTGAACCGCCGGATCTCGACGCGTTGCTGGCCGTGCGCTCCGTAGAAGACGAGCCGGAAAATGTTGACGCCGTAAATCACGGGGACGTGCGTGAACGTGTAGTGGCCGCCGCTTTCGGAACCCTTCTGGTATCCGGCCAGCGCGGTGTTGACGTACAACTCGACGTCTTCGCCGGGCAGCAGGTCGCCGGTCAGCGTCTGCTCATCGAATCGCGCGGAGTGATCGAGCGGGAAGCTGCTGATCAGCATTCCGGTCTCTCGCTTCGGCAGCGCGACGAGATCGTCGCCGTTGAAGAAGACTTCGCCAACCTCGGCCTCACGTGCGCGCAGCGGCCCGAGAAGAATCGGGTCGGGATCGCGCCGGCCCAGCGTGAGCCATGAAGTCGCCAGCGGATGATTGGCGCTGCCGGCAAAAAAGGCGCTCGCCGAGAGGCCGGCCAGATCGCCGGTGGCGAAGACGTCGAAGTCGGACGATGCGCCCTTCCCGCCGCCGGTCATGCGCATGCGCGCGTCGACGAATGGTCCGTCGAAGAGCGAGTAGGGATTCGGGATGTTCGGAAGTGTGGTGCCGGACTTCGTCAGCGCTTTGGCCGCTTCCGTTTCGCGCATGCGCCGGAGTTGGAACGGCAGCGGCGCGGCGGAGTGGATGGTGACGGTCGACGCGTGCCTGTCGATCTTCACCTCGATGGCAAACCATTCGGTCAGCAGCGCAGGACCGGCCAGGATGTCGTTCTCCGCGGCGGTCATGCGCGCGGCGTCGAAGGGAACGGTGCGGCCGCCGATGACGATCCGCCGCGAATGCGCATCGACGGATGCGTCGAGCTCCAGGGCCTCGGCCAGCTCGCCGACCGGCAGACGAACGTCGTTTCCGATGACGATCGTCTCCAGCCCTTTCGGGTCGCCCTTGGAGTCGACGATCACCTCGCTGTCGACGCGCAGGTCGAGAAACAGCGGCTCCGGTTCGTCCGCCGCCGCCCCCACGGCGATCAACAGAAGCCCGATCATGACGCTATGGCAGAGCCAGCGTTGCGATCGCTGACTGTGTACCTTTTGGTTCTGCGTCCGCATAGGACACCTGCAGCGTTCCGTCGCGAAGCGCGACACCGTCGGGCAGCTTCAGAGGGAGAGTCATCGAACGCGCGGCCAGCGGCGCATAGACCGAGACGCCGTTTGCCGAAGCAACGGGGCGGCTGATTCCGCCGCGCGGCGTGAAGGTGACGGCGATGTTGCCGTAGGTCGAGCGGCTTCCGTTCCGCGCCACGTTGAAAGCCACGGCGCCGGCCGCCATTCGAAGCGCGTCGATGCGCACCGAGGCATCGCTTTCTTCGAGCCGGACGATGATCGGCACCGCCACGCCGTAGATCGGCGTGAGATGGATCGAGAGAGTTTTTCCGTCGGAGACCGGCGCCGCGGCGTCATCAGACGGCGGCTCGGCGTGAAACAGAAGATGGAGATAGAGCTCGGGCGCAGCGGGCTTGCCGGACGGCGGCCGCATGCGCAGGCGAACCGTTTGCGTGATGTGCGGCTCGAGCACGACGCGGCGCGGGGAAAACTGCACGAGCGCGTCGGCGAATGCATCGGCAGGCTCGTCGACCGGCACCATGTCGCCGTTGTCCTTCATGCGCATGTGCTGCACTTCGATGCGGTAGGTCGCGGTCGAGTTGCCGGTATTGATCAGCGCGATCTCGTCGGCGTGCTTGTGCTGATCGAGCACGATGCGCGTCGGCGTCACCAGCAGATCGCCGATCCCGCCCGAAAGCGCCGCCTGCGCGGAGAAGGCGAAGGCGGACAGGGCGATGGCGTAGAAAAGAGATTTCATGGCGTTCTCCTTTGGAGGGAAACGGCGCCGCGCGCATCCGCGGCGCCGTTCGAGAAGAATCAGTACGCGACCGTCACCGAGAAGGTGCCGGAGTAGTTGCCGACGGCCTGGTTCGTGCCGACGGCCAGCGTCGCGCCGACCTGCAGCGACTGCGAGCCGCCTGCGGAGAGAACGCCGCCCGGCGTGGGGTTGCTGGTGAAGCTGCTGACGGTCATCGACTGCGCGCCGTTGGTGATCGAGATGGAGCTCGGCAGCGTGATCGAGTATGCCGTCGACGGTTCACCCGTCACGCTGAAGAGCGCCGCCGAGACGTTCGGATTGGGGTTGAGCACCGTGGCGCCGCTGGCGGTTTCGACGCCGGACGGCGACACCGTGACCGTGCCGGCCGGTCCGCTGATGATCGTGCCGAAGTTGAGGTCGGCCGTCTTGGTGATGGCGATCGGCGTGATGACTTTGGCGAAGGCGCTGGCGGACGCCGACGCGGAGCCGGCGGCCTGCGCCGACGCGGCGATGGCGGTGAGGGAGAGAAGAACGGCGACGAGAATACGACGTGTCATGAAATCCTCCTGAATGGGAAAGAGGGTTTGGTTCTCGGGAAAGCTGGCGGCTTTCTGCTTCTCGGGATCCCGTCCGGAAACGCTCCGGTTTCGCTGTGCACTGTGCCCATAGATGACGGCAGTGCCGCGAGGTTTTTCCACGGACGGGCGGAGAAAATGTTGTGGGGGGGTAGATGGATCCGTCGTACGACGCGCTCAATCGTTAGACAGGGATCACCGCGGGCGAAGCCTGCATAAGAACCGTAGCCCACGCTTTCAAGCGTGGGGCTCGAGATTCGTTCAATTTGTGAGCCCGCCTTGGCGGGCGAGAGAAAGCTTTCTTTCGCCCGTTAAAACGGGCTCACGAGATGTCGCGCGACTGAAACCCCCCAGTTAAAACTGGGGGCTACGGTTCTTACGACGGCTTCGCCGCCGAGGCTTGCGTCAATCTCACGCGTCCATGGCGTACGCTTTTCGCAGCCACTTCTCCACGAACGCATCGATGTCATCGACGGATGTGATCTCGATGCGGTGCGTGATGCGGTCCTTCTTCGCGAGGCCGCCGGTGTCGATGAGGCGTCCCGTTGCCGGCGTGTCTTTCAACGCCAGGCCGAAGTCGACGCGCGTTCGTGTGGACGGCTTGATCTGCGCGATGACGTGGTTACGGTAGATCGGAACGATGGTCTTGCCCGGCGAGATCTTGATGTCGTCGCCGATCGAGCGCGCCAGATCGTAGAGACGGTCGTAAATCGGACGGAGCGCGGCTTTCGGTCCCGAGAAGAGCGCGTCGACGTAATCACCGGCGCGAGCGACGTAGACCTTCGGATCGCTTTCCTCGCGATCGTCGTTCCCTTCGGCGTGACCGGCGAGCCACGCCGCGGAGTTCGTTCCGAGCTTGTGCTCGCTCTTCAGCCACTCGATGCGCGACTTCGAATCTTTCGGCGCGTTTGCGTTGATCAGCGCCGTCCACTCGTCGAGATCGCGGCCGGTTTTCGCTTTGAGCGAATCGATCCAGTTGCGGACCATGGCGATGCCGGGATGAGGGTCGTAGCGCTGCTTCGCTTTCAGCATCGCGAAAGGATAAAAGAAAACGGCGCACCGAGGTGCGCCGTTCGAAGCATCGGATTGGTGCCGGCTACTTCGCCGAAGCGCGCTTCGATGCCGCCGCGAGCCGCGATTTGTAGCGGTCGGCGGTGTTGCCCTTGATGATGCCTTTCTTGGCGGCTTTGTCGATTTCAGAAAAACCGGTAGAAAGGACGCTCGCGTCGGCATTGCCGCTTTCGACGCCCGAACGGGCCTTCTTGAGCGCCGAGCGGAGGCGCGATTTTCCGGCGCGGTTGCGCGCATTTGCTTTTTCGGCCTGTCGCTGCTGTTTTTCGGCCGAGCGGGTGTTCGCCATGAATGTTGCTCCTACGTAAAGTTATCTGCGGCCGTTACCTGAGCAACGGGCTGCGTATTCTACTTCGAATCGACGCCGAGCGACTTCAGTTTCTGCCGCGCCAGCGCTGCCTCCGGTGAGGTGGGATGTTCGTGCACCACGTACTGCAACTGCACGATGCCTGGGGATTTCTCGTTGAGGGCGATGTACGCGTACCCCTTCTTCAGCAGGGCACCCGCAACTTTGTCCGACCTCGGGTACTTGGTAACGACGCTGTCAAACTGCTGAATCGCCTCGCGATATTTCTTCTGCGAATAAAGGCTCTCGCCGATCCAGTACGCCGCGTTGCCCGACAGCTCCGAATTCGGGTTCTTCGCCGCGAAGTCGCGGAAGCCCGCGATCGCGAGATCGTAGTGCCCTTGCTGGTAGTCGCGATACGCGGCTTGGTAGGTCTGCATAGGGTCTTCCGACGCCGCGTTTGACGGCTGCACGGTCATTTCGCCGCCGGACGGCGCAGGATTCGGCACCGGCGCAACTGCGGCGGCCGCTGCAGCGCGGGCTTTCAGATCATCGACGTCGTGCTGCGTCTGCGTGAGCTGCTGCGTCATGCGGTCGAGGCGGTAGTTCGTCTGCTCGGTCGCACCCTGCGCGGTCTGGATCTTCTCTTCGATCTGATCGACTTTCGCGACGAGCGTGGCGTTCGACTTCAGCAGCGTCTGCGTCTGCTCGGCGATCGTGCGATTGATGTTGTTCACTTCCTCTTTGTTCGACGCCGTGCGCTTGACCTGCGCGAGCTGCTCCTGGAGGTCGGAGATCTGGCTCTGCAGCTTCTCGACGTCCGAGGTCGACACGCACGCCACGCTCGAAAGCGCAGCGGCGGCGAGCACTACGTTCCGGATCAGGGCTCTCATTTTCATCTTCCTACGAGGACGAGGTGATCGCGGCGGTTCTTGGCCCACGCCGATTCATCGTGGCCGGGATCGAACGGGCGCTCTTCGCCGTAGCTGACGGTGCGGATGCGCGATGCATCGACGCCGAGCGTGACGAGATACTCCTTGGCCTGATTGGCGCGGCGGTCGCCGAGGGCCAGGTTGTACTGCTCGGTGCCGCGCTCGTCGCAGTGGCCTTCGATGAGCAGGTTGTACTGCGCATTTTTCTTCAACCACGTCGCGGAGTTGGTCAGCGCCGTCTGCGCGTCTGCGCTGAGCGAGGAATCGTTGTATTCGAAGAAGGCGTCGGCGATGTAGCCGCGCGACTGCGCCACGCGATTCAGTTCCCCAATGTCGTTCGGCAGCACCTCGGTGGTGACGTCGGTTTTCGTCGCGACGAAGTCGTTCGGCTCGGTGACCGTCTGCGCCGTGGCGGTGGTGACGGTGAGCGGGACGTCGGGGATGGTGGCCGGCGCAACCGAAGTCGTGGCGGTCGGCGCAACTTTGGGTGGCTTTTTCGGGCAGGCGGGAAGGATCACGCTTGCAAGGAGGATCAGTGTGATGCCGAACGCTTTGAATGCTTTACTCATTTGATATTTCCCCTTTGCGGATGATAGCTCAGTGGATCAGTCGATCAGTGGGTCAGTGGATCAGGACGTGAAACGGGTCGCCCCTGATCTACTGATCTACTAATCCACTGATCCACTGAGTCAATCGCCCTTCTTCGACCAGTCCGGGTCTTTGTTTTCGCCGTTGAACGTCAGTTGCAGCAGGTCGGTGCCGTCGACGCGCATCCGGTAGATCTGCCAACTGCCGCTGCGGTTGGACTGGAAGGCGATCCATTTGCCGTCCGGCGACCAGGTCGGCTGCTCGTTCGATCCCTCGCCGGCCAGGATGCGGCTCTGATGCGTGGCCAGATCGGCGATGCGGATCTGGAAGCGTCCGTTGACGCGCGACGTGTAGGCGATCTGCGATCCGTCCGGCGACCAGGTGGCGTCGTCGTTCCATTCGCCTTCGAACGAAATGCGCTGCACGTTCGAGCCTTCCGCGTCCATGGTGTAGATCTGCGGCGAGCCGCTGCGGCCCGAGGTGAACGAAATCTGCCGCCCGTTCGGACTCCATTCCGGCGTCGATTCGATCGACGAGTCGTGCGTCAGCCGGCGCAGATTCGAGCCGTCGTCCTTGACGACGTAGATGTCGGGATTGCCGGCCACGGAGCCGACGAACGCGATGTCGTTGCTGATCGGCGAGAACGTGGCCGAAGTGTTGAGGTTCAGCCCCGTGGGCACGCGCGTGCGCGCGCCACCGCGCCGGCTGATGATGTACATGTCGCTCGTGCCGCGCGCGAATGACGTGTAGACCATCCGCTCGTTGTCGGCCGACAGGCTGGGAAGAATCGACAGCGCGTTGTGGCGCGTGATCTGGCGCTGGTTCGTGCCGTCCCAATCCATCAGCCATATCTCGAAGTAGCCGCTGCGATCGGAGGCGAAGCCGATCGACGAGAGAAAGATGCCCGGCTTGCCGTTGATGGTGCGCACGAGATCGTTGCCGAGCATGTGCGCCATGCGTGGCAACGCGGCAGCGCCGCCGCGATAGCGCTGGGCGAATTGGGTCGGAGCGCCGGTGGCGTCGAGCAGGCGCGCGTCGATGATGTAGTCCTGTCCTTCCTGATTGATCTTCAGCGAGAGGACGAACTGCGCGCCGGCCGCTTTGGCCAGATCGGCGCCGGCCGGGATGTTCGGCGGAATCGGAGCGATGGCGAAGACGCCGGAGTAGGCGAGGTCGCGCGTGAGCGGCGCGAAAAACGGCGCGTTGATCGTCTCCAGCGGCAGCGCCGTCTCCGGCCGCGGCACGGCGATGCGCGCGATCTGTGCGGCCTGGTTGGCGTTGATCGTGGTCTGAACCTGCGTCTGGGCCGCCAATGGCAGCGCGGCGGAAAAAAGAAGGATGAGGGTTGCGATCGTTCGTTTCATCGGAATGTGAGGTGGACTCCCAGGTAGGTGCCGTTGTATCCAAAAGGCAGCGGTTGTAGCGGCGACGCCTCGAGCACGGCCCGAAGCGCGGCGCGATCGAATGTGCCGTTGTTGCTCGGCACTTCGATCTTCGCATCGCGGATCGAGCCGTCGCGATTGATGACGAAAGCCACGGTCGTGGCGATGCCGTTGTCCGCCTGCGGCCGCGTCCAGTAGCGGCCGACGTTTTTTTTCATCAGGTCGATGTAGAGCGTGTAGGGGAAATCGCCCTCGATGCCGGTAACGCCGGCCGAGCCGATCGGGATGTCGATCCCTCCCACGACGCCCGGCTTAGCGGCGATTTGGGGAGTGGCAGGTTGGGGATGGGGAGCGGGCGGCGTCTCCGACCCTTTTTTCGTCGAGCGTCCGAAGTTCGACAACGGCACGGTCTTCGGCTCGCTCTTCACCGTCGGTTTTACTGGTTCAGCGACAGGCTCGGGAATCGTCACTTTCTTCGGAGCGGGCGGGGCAACAGGCTGTGTGATCGGTTGCGGTTTGACGGCCGCCGGTGCGATCGACGGCATCGGCGCGAATCGGATGTTCAGCGTCGAAACCTCCTGCGGCGCGGCGGCGTGCATGGCCGCGTAGACGATTCCGGCAGCCAGGGCGCCGTGCAGCAGTACGGAGACGGCGATGCCGCCCGCGGGGTTGCCGCCGAGGCGGGTGCGCTCGGCCAGCAGATCACCGATGCGGTCGTCCATCCCTCTCCTTCGGCTGCGTGACCATCCCCAACTGCTCGACTCCGGCGCGGTTCATGATGTCGAGCACTGCAACAACGCTTCCGTACGGCACGGCCTTGTCGGCTTCGAGCAACGCGCGCTTCACGCGCCGCGCGCGCAGCATCGGCCCGAGGCTCTGATCGAGATTCGTGGAACCGGCGGCGACGCCGTCGAGGTAGACCGCGCCCGATGCCGTCACCTGAATTTTGGCCGGATTGTTCGAGGCCAGTTCGAAACTCTTCCCCTCCGCCGCCGGCAGCGCCACCGTCAATCCCTGCGTCAGCATCGGAGCGGTGACCATGAAGATGATCAGCAGCACGAGCATGACGTCGACGAGCGGCGTGACGTTGATCTCCGCCATGTCGCCGTAATCGTCGCCGTGGTCGAATCGGAAGGCCATCTGTTCTCGTCTTAGACGGTTGCGGTTTGCGGTTGGTAACCGCGGCTACATAAAGTTCCGCTCGGTGAGGTTCAGAAACTCCAGCGTGAAATCCTCCATCTCGCCGCGCGCCTGACGCATGCGCTGCACGAAATGGTTGTACGCGAGCAGCGCCGGAATCGCGGCGAAGAGTCCGGCCGCGGTGTTGATGAGCGCCTCGCTGATGCCGGGAGCGACGGAGGTGATCGACGTCGTTGCGGTGGCGCCGATGGTGGCGAAGGCGTCCATGATTCCCCACACCGTCCCGAACAGGCCGATGAACGGCGAGGCGGCGGCCGTCGTGGCCAGGAACGGCAGGTATTTCGACAACCGCGCTGCTTCGATGCGCGACGCGCGCAACAGCGATCGCTCCACGCTGTCGAGCGATCGGATCATCTGCGTGTTCGCGTGCGCGATCTGCGCCTCGATCTCGGCGTATCCCGCCTTGAACAGGCCGACCAGCGACGAATGCGACGTCTGCGCCGTGGCCGCGTGCACTTCCGCCAGTTTCTTGGCGCGGCGGAAGGCGAACATGAATCGCCTCGATGCCGCCGCCGACCGGCGGAAGCGGAGGGCGATGACGAACATCACCGCCCACGATCCGATCGAGAACAGCAGCAACACTCCCAGGACGGCTTTCCCCACCCATCCCGTATGCTGAAACGACGTCCAGAGTTGCACTACCCGTAAGGTAGCACGGTCACATTGCGAGCGCAGCGGATGGAACGCTGGCGTCCCGCCGGCTGGCCTGGCTGCGTCTCGCTGCCAGCCCGGCAAGGCGGTAACGAAGCGGCGTTTCTCCGAGCCCGTTGGTTATCAGGCGAATGTCGCGACTATGCCGGAGTGGCAGCGAGACGCAGCCACGCCAGCCGGCGAGGACGCCAGCGCTCCATTCCACCTCGGCGTTCGCCGTGCTCCCTCACGCCGCGATCGACTCTTTCTTCACCAGGCGCTGCGCCTCGAGGTAGAACGTTACGTCCTCCGGCCTCATCGCGTACAGCAGACGTCCGCCGCCGCGGCCGGTCGTGCTGAGGTAGGCGTGCTCCTCATCGCTGACCAGCAGCACGTCGCCGGCGAAGTCGCCCGGCAGCGTCGTCAGCAGCGAAAGGAACTCCCCCTCGCTCGCCGCGCCGTCGATGAAGAGCCGGTCGACGTCTTCGGCGGCGTGATCGAGTGCGCCGCGAAGGATTCCGAAGCTATCGACGAAGATGAGCCGGTTCGCGGAGCGCGCGGATGCGTCCCACGCCCGCACGGGCGCGTTGGCGGCGCGGGCGATGAGCGTGATGCGGCGAAAGTCGCGCAGGGCAGCGGACCTCATCGCGGCACCACCGCGGTGGCGACTGCGATCACGAGAGCGACGGACCACAGCATGCTGAGGACGCGCCACGTCTGCCGGCCGCCGCGAAGGTCTGAGGTCGTTTCGAATACGAAGTGTTTGATCTGCGTCATGGGATTCTCCTTTTTTCAGTCGACTGTGAAGTCGTGTTCAGTTGTTGATCGTGTTGGGAGTGTTGTCGCCTGCGGCCGCCGGCGCCTGCAGAGGAACGGTGCGCGTTCCGAACGCATCGATCGGCCATACGTCGAGCGGCAGCGTGCGTCCGTTCGCCGCGAGATAGGCCTTGCTGCCGCTGTCGCTGAGCAGCTCGATCGACCCCGAGGGCGGCACGGAGTACTTCGCTCCGGCGTAGGTGAACGTCGCGCCCGGCGTCCCGACGAATTTGTACGAGACGGTCCCGGTGTGGCAGGTGACGACGGGAGCAGCGGGTGCGTGGTGGAGCAGGGCGGCCAGCGTGATTGCGTGCAGGATGTTCATGCCTGGCCCTTAGTCCAAGGGCGGTACCAGACAAGACTCCTTTTAGAATCAGCAACTTAGATGCGACTGACGCCTTTCCGGCTGTTTCGGAACGATACGGCTGTATGATTTTTGGACATTGAGCGAGATCAAACAGCGGCTGCTCATCGTCGATGACGATCCCGGTATCGTCGCCGGCCTCCAGGCGCTTCTCGCCGACGAATGGGAAGTGAAGACCGCCCTGACCGCGCGCGAGGCGCGCGCCGCCTTCGCCGATTTCTCGCCCGACGTCGTCCTCCTCGACATGAACCTCCCCGACGGCAATGGCGTCGACGTCCTGCACGACTTCAAGATGTACTCCGAGGCCGTCTCCGTGATCATGATGTCGGGAGTGGGGACGGTGGATAGCGTGGTCGAGTCGATGAAGCTCGGAGCGGAAACGTTCCTGCAGAAACCGTTCGACTACAGCACGCTCTCGCTGACGCTGGAGCAGGTCTCGCGCATGGTGGCCACCCGCCGTGAGCTGATCGCGCTGCGCCGCGGCGACGCGAACGAGCAGGAGCGCCTGCCCGGCCTTTCCCCCAGCGTCCAGAATCTGAACCAGCTCCTCGGGCAGATCTCTCGCGCTCCGTCCCCGGTGCTGATCGAGGGCGATTCAGGGACAGGCAAAGGCGTCTTCGCGCGCCTCATCCACAACCGCTCGCCGCGCGCGCGGGCGCCGTTCGTCGACCTCAACTGCGCCGGGCTTTCGAAGGAGCTCCTCGAGTCGGAGCTCTTCGGCCACGAGCGCGGCGCGTTCACGAACGCGATGAACACGAAGCAGGGCCTGTTCGAGATCGCCGCCGACGGGACGCTGTTCCTCGATGAAATCGGCGAGATGGATGTGACCGTTCAGGCGCGGCTGCTGAAAGCGATCGAGGACAAGCGTTTCCGCCGCGTCGGCGGCATCCGCGATCTGACCGCGAATTTTCGCCTCGTCGCCGCCACGAACCGCGACCTCGGCGCAGAAGTCGCCGCAGGCCGTTTTCGCGCTGATCTCTATTACCGCCTGAACGTCGTCCGCGTCCGCATGCCGCCGCTGCGCGAACGCATCGAAGACATCCCGCTACTCGTCGACGTCATCCTCCGTCCGCTGTCCAAAGAGTTGGGACGCCCCGCGCCAACGGTCAGCCCGCGTGCGCTGAAGAAACTCCAGAGCTACGCCTGGCCCGGCAACGTCCGCGAACTCCGCAACGTCCTCGAACGCGCCATGCTGACGATGACCGGGAAGGAGATCGTGAACGACGATCTGCTGCTCGAGTCGGATACGAAGTCGCTGGCGAAGACGTCCGGCGGAATGCCCACCGCCGATTGGGAGATCCGTCCGCTCGACGACCTCGTCGCCGACTACGTCACCGCCTCGGTCGCCGCCGCCGGCGGCAACGTCCGCAAAGCCGCCAGGCAACTTCAGATCAGCCCCTCAACGCTCTACGCGCGCATGAAGAAACCGGCAACGTAAGACCACAGAGGCACCGAGGACACAGAGAACCTCTGTGATCTCTGTGTCTCTGTGGTTCAAACCGAACTCCTAATCCAGATCGCTGTGCCGCTCCGTTTTCCTCGCCTGCTGCGGAACCTGGCTCTCGAAGATGTACACATCCGCGCCGACCGGCACCTCTTTGTAAAGCCGCTCCAGCATGTCCTCGGGCAACCGGATGCAACCGTGCGACGCCTTGCGTCCGATCGAGTCGTACTCGTCGGTGCCGTGGATCATGATGCCGTCGCCGAGGTCGAGCGCGTACTTGCCGAGGTGCCCTTTCACTTTGCGAAGCGGTGAATTCATCGGCGGCACCGGCTCGCCTGCCTCGATGAACGCCCAATCGGGCTTCGTCCACACCGGATCCTCGATCTTCCGCAGCACCTTCAAATGCCCTGCGGCGTGCGGAAAAACCAGACCTTGCTGCCGTTCTTCAGAATCTTCTCGCTGCCGGTCGCGGCGAGCGATTTATCGACGAGCTGGCCGTCTTTGAACAGGTAGAGCCGGTTCGTGGCCGTATCGATCGTGACCACCGTTCCCGTCCGCGGTGCATCCGCCGGCAACCCTTCGACCTGCTTGTCGTCACAGCGGAACTGCCACCAATGACACTGCGTCTGTGCAGAAGCCGAAACGCCGAGGCCCAGACTGATGACGAGGAGTCCTCGGCTGATCAATTTCGCAACTGGATTCAATCGCACCCTCCCTTGGAAAAGTCGACTTCGAACTGCGAATAACTACTGCGAGATCGACGCCAAAAGTGGAGGTTTTGCGAGGTCGTCCTGGGGCCGGCGAGCGTGCCGAAGACATCTCAAGCGCTTCGAAACGAAGCATCGATGGTTCAAAACGAAGCATCGATGATTCAAAACGAAGCATCGATGATTCAAAACGAAGCATCGATGGTTCAAAACGAAGCATCGATGATTCAAAACGAAGCATCGATGATTCAAAACGAAGCATCGATGATTCAAAACGAAGCATCGATGATTCAAAACGAAGCA
>Ga0207677_10000066_pt1 | contig 87846 bp, 92 predicted proteins | sample KBSMisM42_FD_184311 | JGI IMG/M metagenome (GOLD analysis project Ga0207677, IMG submission 184311) | Miscanthus rhizosphere microbial communities from Kellogg Biological Station, Michigan, USA - KBS Miscanthus M4-2 (SPAdes) (version 2) | ecosystem: Host-associated > Plants > Roots >...
CACGGGCCGCCGATCGGTGCACCAGTTCCACGGCAGCGTCTGCGCGGCGCCGACCATTCCGACCGCTGCGATGCGATCGGAGAGCGTGCAGGAAAGCACGAAGGCCATGCCGCCGCCGTTGGAGAAACCGTTCGCGTAGATTCTCGCCGCGTCGATATTGTAGGACGACTTCAGTTTGTCGATCAGGTCGGCGATGAATCGGACGTCTTTCATCAGACCCGGCTCGCGCCCGACGTGCCAGATCCGCGGGCCGGGACCGTCGGCTCCCGACGGGTAGACGACGATGAAGCGTTCGCGTTCCGCGAGGCGGTTCCAGCGGGTCATGTTCATCTGCTGCACCGGCCATCCGCCAGCGCCGTGCATGCTGATGACGAGCGGAGACGGCTTGGCGCGGTCGTAGCTGCTCGGGACGTAGATCTCGTACTCCCGTTTCTCGCCGGAAGAGACGATCGAGCCGTTGGCGCGATTGCGCAGGTAGAAGTTGACGGCCTCGCCGAGGGCGAAGGCGGCCGGCAACGTGATCGCGATCAGAACGGTGGCGAGGACGGCGTGGCGGCGAGCGATCATCGGTGCCGGTTCCATGCGAGCGCCAGCGGCGCCGCCGAAAGCCGCGCCAGAGGAACGGCCACGATGGCGACCAGCGCCAGAACGTAGCGCCGGATCATTACCTCGGGGAACGTCCAGGCGAGCACGCCGTAAACCGCGAAGACCGTCGCCGACCAAAGCAGCGCGCCGAGGACGAGAGCGCGGTCGCTGAGCAACCGTTTGTCATAGAGCCGAATGGCGATCGAAGCGGCGGCGGCGAGTTTGAGACAAACGATGATCGCCAGAATCCACCCTCCGGCATTCCAGACCAACGCGATCAACGCTTTGTTGGTCATCGCCCAATGTGCGGCCGGCACGATCACGGCGACAATCGCCAGCGCCAGGAAGACGCTTCCCTTCACGAGCCATTCGCGGCCGCTCAGTCCGACGTACAAACTCTGCACGAGCTGCTTCCAGGTCGTTGCGAGCAGTGCGACGAATACGAGCAGCATGGCGATAGCCGCGTGCGGCGCGCCGACCACTTCCGCCAATCGATGCACGCGTTCGATCACGAGCGGCCATGTGCCGGAGAGTTTCAGCGCGATCGGTGTGGCGACGAGCACCAGAAGCCACGCCGCCAGTGTGCTGGCGATCGTCACCTTGAGTTTGGCCGCGATCAGCGATGCGCTGGTCATCGGACGCGTGGCGATGAACTTCGTCAGGCTGGAGCCGCTGACCGTGGCGGCGGCGAATACAGCCAGGAGCGGCGGCGTCGTCAACACGACGATCAGCATCTCGAAGACGAGCGCCGGCGTCTCGCGAAAAAGGAAGAGCAGCGCCAACTCGAACGGCAACACGATGGCGACCGCAGCCGGCAACGAACGGCCGTGCTGCCGCCACTCCAGCCACGTCTGCGCGCGGGCAGGCGAAGGAAAATGCTCGCGCCGCCGGGGAGCGGCGGCGCGAAACAGCGGCCGCCAATCGGGTTCGTCGCCGCGCCGCGCCCGCGCGATTGCGTAACGGGCGGTGACGTAGGCGAGCGGAACGTGCGGCGCGAGGATGGCCAGCATCACCAGCTCGCCCGCTTTGAAGTTGAGCGCAATCATGATGATGGCGTCGATCGCCGCGAGCCACAGGATGGTGACGATCACGCGCAAACCGGGCAGCGCGTACGGCATCCACGTCAGTGCCTGCGTCCACGCCAGCAGCGACGCCGCCAGCAGCGCGGGCCAGATCACCGGCACCGAAATGCCGGATGGCCACAACGCGAGCAATCTCGTCACTGCCCAGAGGATGGTCACGGCTACGCCGCCGTACAGCATTGGCCATCCCGCCAGGGCGGAGTTCGTGACCGGCAGCGTGAACATGCGCGACGGATAGATCGACCGCCGCGCCGAAAGGTCGCCGGAGAGTCCGAAGCTGAAGACCGAGACGAGATAAAGAAACGTCGCGGTGAGTGGAACGGCCACGACGAACGCGAAGCTCTGCTCGTCATCGATGTGGATTTTTCGTCCCGACATCCTCAAGATCGCCATCGCGATCGGATAGCAAGCCAGCGCCAGTAGTCCCCAGCGATGACGCCGGCGGAACTCCCATCCGATTGCTGCGGCGGCGGATCGCATCAATTACGCTTCGCCGCGTGGGCGATGAAAATCTCATCGAGCGTCGGCAGCCGTTCGCCGGCGCGATGCGATTCCTTGATCTCATTCAGCGGAGCACTGACGACGATCCTGCCGCCGCTGATCATGGTGACGTGATCGGCGACCTGCTCCACCTCCTCAAGCAAGTGCGACGAGAACAACACCGTCCGCCCCTCCTCGGCGACACTGCGAATGACGGCTCCGAGGATGTCGCGCCGAACGATCGGATCGAGGCCGGACGACGGCTCATCCAGCACCAGCAATTCCGGACGATACGCGAGCGCGATGAGCAGTCCCGCGCGCGCTTTCTGACCCTTGGAAAGACTCTTGACCTTCGCCATCGGATCGAGCGCGAACATCGTCCGCAGCTCCTCAGCGTACGCGTCGTCCCACGCCGGATAGAAAGCGCGCGAGTAGCGAATCAGCTCATGGACGCGCATCCATCCCGGAACGTCGTTTTCCTCGGAGAGATAGCCGACGCGCGACAGCACGGCAACCGGATCGGCCACGGGATCATGGCCGAAGATGCGCACCGTTCCCTCCTGCGCGCGGAGAAGCCCGAGGATGTGTTTGATGAGCGTGGTCTTGCCCGCGCCATTGGCGCCGACGAGGCCGTAAACCGCGCCGCGCGGCAGCGAAAGCGTCACCGACGCCAGCGCCGTTTTGGCGCCGAAGCGGCGCGTCAGCCCGGAGATGGCGATCACGGATTCACTCATGAAACGGATGGATCGGACGAGTGTACCGCCAAGCTCAATGCCGCGCGGTGATCCGGTTTTCTTACTTGCCCGCCCTGATGTTGTGCGTTTCGATGAAGTCAGGAGCGCCCGGATCGATGCCGACATCCTGCAGGATCGGCATTAACGTTTGGCCGAAGCGTTCGAAGTTCTCCTTCGTGTCCCAGATGTCCGAAACGCGCAGCGCGTCGGGATCTCCGAAGGCAACGTGAAAGATTCTTCCCTGCGGCGAGCCCGCGCCGGCCGCGTCGAGGCGTTTGATGACCTCGTCATACTGCTGCGACGACATCGATTTCGGAACGAAGCGAACGACGAATGGCATGCGAGTCTCCCTTCTCTTTGACGATGTACGCGCCCACGGTTCGTCCGGTCGTATTCGCTGCCTAACTTTCCTTGCCGCGCGCCGTTTAACGTTTCTCAGGAGGTCATTTGATGCGAAGCACCATCCTTTGTCTCATCGCAATCACGGCGATCGCGCTGCCGGCGCGGGCGCAGACCGCGAACGAAACCAGGCGCGTCGAGGTGCTGGTGCTGGGGACGTATCACATGGCCAATCCCGGACATGACCTCTTCAACATGAAAGCGGACGACGTCCTCGCGCCGAAGCGGCAGGCGGAGATCGCCGAAGTGATGGCGGCGCTGAAGGCGTTCAAGCCGACCAAGATCGCCATTGAGAGCGACTCGCAGAAAAAATTCGACGAGCGCTACGCGCAGTACCTCGCCGGCAAGTACGAACTGACCACGAACGAGATCGATCAGATCGGGCTGCGGCTGGCGAAGGAGATGAGGCTCCCGACCATTTACGCCGTCGATGCGGACGGCGATTTCCTGTTTCAGCGCGTCATCAATTTCGCGAAGGCAAGCGGACAGTCGGCGAAGCTCGACGCCCACATGGCCGACATCGGCGAAATGGTGAAGGCACAGGGCAATTACCTGCAGACGCACACCGTGCTTCAGACGTTGCTCTACATGAACTCGGACGAGAAGGTGGCGCAGTCGGTCGGCTTCTACTATCTCGAGGCGCACTACGGCGAGCCGGGCGACTATGCCGGTCCGGACCTGCTGGCGGAGTGGTACCGGCGCAACCTCCGCATCTTCAACAACGTGACGAAGCTGGTGACGTCGCCCGACGACCGCATCCTGGTCATCTTCGGCGCCGGCCACCTCGGCTGGCTGCGCCAGGCATTCGGATCGGATCCGACGCTGCGGTTACGGAAGCTGGAGGAGTTCGCGCCGCGGTAGCTTGACCTCGGACATCGCTCTCGCGTGCACTGCCCATCTTTACAACAGTGCCGTTGTAACGACGGCTATACTTCGGCCACAAAACAAGGAGCGACTATGCGGAAGATGTCCGGGCTCGGCATTTTTGTGGCTGTATTTTTCTCGATCGTCGTCCAGGCGCAGCAGGGCGGCGCAGTTCGCGGGCGCGTCACGATCGCGTCGGACGGATCGCCGTTGCCGGGCGTGACGGTCTCGATCGAAGAGCTGAATCTCACCTCGATCACCGACGCCGACGGCCGCTATCAGATCAACGTGCCGGCCGCGCGCGCCGGGCAGAACGTCAAAGTCAGCGCGTCGTTGCAGGGGTTTCAAACGCGTACGGCCACGGCAACGCTGGGAACCGGCGACACGACCGTCGACTTTGCGCTGCACGTTTCATTCGGCCAGGAGATCACGGTCGGATCGCGCGCCATAAATGCCGAAGCCGAGAAAGCGGTGCCGGTGGACATCATCACCCACGAGCAGATCGAGTCGGCGCCGTCGACGGAGACGAATCAGATCATCCAGAAAGTCGCTCCGTCGTTCAACTTTCCGCGGCCGACGCTTTCCGACGGCACCGACAGCGTCCGTCCCGCTACGTTGCGCGGGCTCGGCCCCGATCAGGTGCTGGTCATGGTCAACGGCAAGCGGCGGCACGTCGCCGCGCTCGTGAACGTCAACGGCACGGTGGGCCGCGGTTCGGCCGGCGTCGATCTCAACGCCATCCCCGCCTCCGCCATCGACAGCGTCGAAATCCTTCGCGACGGCGCGGCCGCGCAGTATGGATCGGACGCCATCGCCGGCGTCCTCAATCTCGTTCTCAAATCGGACGCCCAGCCGCTGAAGTTGGAAGTGAAGGGCGGCGGGACGACGCATGGCGACGGCCAAATGGTCGACTCCAACCTCAGCGGCGGATGGAACGTGGGCCGCGGCGCCGTCTTCGCCACGGTCGAGTACCGCGATCGTTACGACACCAATCGCGCCCTCAACGATCCGCGCGATCAGATTGTGAAGGGCGACGCGGGCAACAACGCAGTATCGCAACCGAATACGCACTGGGGCGATGCCTACGAGCGCGACATCATGTCGCTCGCCAATCTCAATCTTCCGATCAGCGCGGACGGCAAGCAGGTCTTCTACGCCTTCGGGACGTACGATCTGCGTCACGGATCGGCGGGCGGCAACTACCGCCGCGCGCTCGATTCCACCGACTGGCCGCAGATCTATCCGCTCGGCTACCTGCCGCTGATCGAGCCGCGAATCGCCGACCAGGCGCTGACCGCCGGCGTGCGCGGCCAGGCCGGCTCGTGGTTCTACGACGCCAGCGCCGGCTACGGCCGCAACAAGATGGATTTCTACGTCCGTCACTCGCTCAACGTTTCGCTTGGTCCGGTGGGGAATCAGACCTCGTTCTATGCCGGCGCGCTCGGCGATCGGCAAACGATCGCGAACGTCGATTTCTCCCGCGGCTTCAACCTCGGACTGGCCGGTCCGATCAACGTCGCCGCCGGCGTCGAATATCGTCGCGAGGGGTATCAGGTCATCGCCGGCGAGCCGAATTCGTATATCGACGGAGGCAAACTGAATCAGGCTGGCGGCAAGTCCGCGCCGGGCTCGCAGGTGTTCCCGGGCTTCCGTCCGTCCAACGAGGTCGATGCCTCGCGCAACAGCAAAGCGATTTACGTCGACACCGAAGGCGACGTGCTGGCGCAACTCCGCGTCGGGATCGCGGCGCGCCACGAGAACTTCAGCGACTTCGGCGGCACGACGAACGAGAAACTCACGCTGCGCTACACGCCCGTCAAGCCGCTCATTTTCCGCGGCGCCGTCAGCACCGGGTTCCGCGCGCCGTCGCTCGGCCAATCGTGGTTCTCGGCGGCCAGCACGAACTTCATCCGCAGCTCCATCACCGGCAACGTCGAACCGTTCGATGTTTTGACCGCTCCCGTGAGCAGCCCAGTCGCCGTGGCGTTGGGCGCGCAACTGTTGCGGCCGGAGACGTCAAAGAACTATAGCGGCGGCGCCGTCTGGCAGCCGCTGTCGAACCTGGAGATGACAGCCGACTTTTTCCACATTGACATCAAGCATCGCATTGTTCTCACGGGTAACTTCACGGCGTCGGCCCTGGGGCCGATCCTCAACCCCCTGGGTGCGACGGGTGCGCGGTTCTTCACCAACGCCATCGCCACGCGGACAAACGGATACGATCTCGTCGTCAATCACCAGCACTCGCTGCTCGGTGGCCATCTCGATCTGTCGGCGGCATACAGCAACAACAAAACGAAAGTCACGCACATCGATGATCCGCCGCCGCAGCTCAAGGTCATTGGGGCCACCTTGTTCGACCGTGGCGAGATCCGGCGGACCGAATGCGGCCAGCCGCGCGACAACACGCGCCTGATGGAGAGTTTCACGCAGGGGGCCGTGAACGTCACCGCGCGCGAGAGCCGCTACGGCGAGTTCTGCAGCGCGAGCATCAATCCGCTCGACGACCAGACATATTCGGCCAGATGGCTGACCGATCTCGAGCTCTCGTACCGCTGGAACAGCTACACGTTCGCCGTCGGCGCCGAGAATCTCTTCGATACGTTCCCCGACAGAAACCTGCGCGCCGGCACGCCGTCGGGCTCCGCGCAGGTCGGCAGCGCGGGCGTATTTCTCTATCCGATCAACTCCCCGTTCGGGATGAACGGCCGCTTCGTTTACACGCGCGTGAGCTACAAGTTCTGACCGTATCGAGGGCGCCGGCGAAGCATGCCGGCGCCTCTTTTCCGGCGACGATGCATAATCGGCGCGTGGCCCCAACAACCGATCTCTTCGCGGCAGTCGTGGACGGTGCCGGCGTCGGGATCGTCGTCCTCGATCCACAGCGGCGCATCGTCGTCGCCAACGCGGCCTTTTGCGCGCTCCTCGGATGCACGAAGGAAGATGTGACGGGGATCGATGAGCGCGATCTCACCGACGACGCCGACGCCGATCTTTTTCAGGAGCTGCTCTCCGGCGATCGGACGCGCTACACGATCGACAAGCGCTATCGCTACAAAGACGGTCCCGACGTTTGGGGACGCGTGACGATGACGATGTTGCGCGGCGACGGCGCGCACGCCATCGCCGTCGTCGAGGACATCACCGAGAAGCGCGACATCGAGCAGGCGGCGGACGAAGTCCGTCGCGCGCACGAACGATACGCGCTCGTGGCCCGCGCGACGAACGACGTGATCTGGGACTGGGACGCCGAGCACGGCACGATCGTCTGGAACGACGCGCTGCAGACGATGTTCGGCTATGCGCCCGATCAGATCGACAACCGGCTGCAGTGGTGGGACAGCCATCTGCATCCGGACGATCGCGAACGCGTCGTGAACGGCATCAACGGCATCATCGAAAAGGGCGGCTCGTCGTGGACCGACGAATATCGCTTCGAGCGTGCCGACGGCAGCTTCACCGAGGTGCTCGATCGCGGCTATGTGGCGCGGGCGGAGGATGGGACGCCGGTGCGGATGATCGGGGCGATGCTCGACGTCACGGAGCGCAAGCGCGCGGAGCGCCTCGCGACGTTCATGGCCGAGGCCAGCGCGGTGCTGGCGTGGTCGCTCGATTACCACGCCACGCTGGCGCGCGTTGCGGAGCTGAGCGTGCCGGTGCTCGCGGATTACTGTTTCGTCGATCTGCGCACCGGTCAGGATACGTGGGAGCACCTCGGCGGCGTCGACCGCGATATCTGCAGCGACCTCGTTCATGACGTGATCATCAGCGGCGCGCCGAAACTGATCGAGCACGTTACCGGCACGCTCGACATCCGTTCCGTGTTGATCGTCCCGCTCGTCGTCGTCCCCGGCGACCGGGCGCTCGGCGCGCTGACGCTGGCCATGAGTCACTCGCGCCGCACGTTGTCGGAACGCGATCGTCCCGTCGTCGAAGACGTCGCGCGCCGCGCGGCCATGGCCATCGAGCACGCGCGCCTTTACGACGACGCGCAGAAAGCGAATCTGGCCAAGGACGAGTTCCTGGCCATCCTCTCGCACGAGCTCAGCACGCCTCTCACGATCATCCTCGGCTGGTCGGGCATCCTCAGCCGCGAAGACGTTTCGAAAGAGGAGCTGCTGCAGGGCGTGGAGAGCATCCGCGCCGGTGCGCTGGCGCAGGCGCAGCTCATCGACGACGTGCTCGACCTCTCGCGCGTGACGACCGGGAAGCTGCGTCTCGACCTTCAGCCGGTGTCGATTGGACAGGTCGTCGCCGATTCGTTGACCGCGGTTCGCGTCGCCGCTGCCGCGAAACGGATCGAGATCATCGCTCCCGACACCACCGCCGCCGGCACGGTCCTCGGCGACGGCAATCGCCTGCGCCAGGTGATCTGGAACCTGCTTACGAACGCAATCAAATTCACGCCGGCCGGCGGCAAGGTGACTGTGGAGTTGGAGAACACTCCTACGTCGGTGCGCCTGATCGTGACCGATACCGGCAAAGGGATCGCGCGCGATTTTCTCGCGCACGTTTTCGAGCCGTTCCGCCAGGGCGACGCGTCAACCACGCGCGCGCACGGCGGCCTCGGGCTCGGCTTGGCCATCGTCCGCCATCTCGTCGAAGGCCACGGCGGCACGGTGGCAGCGTTCAGCGACGGTCCCGATCGCGGCGCGCAGTTCATCGTCGAGCTGCCCTCTGTTCCGGAGTCGTCCGATGCGGCCTCGGGCAAGGATCTCCGTTCCTCGCGATCCGAACTGGCCGGCGTGCGCGTGCTCTTCGTCGACGATCAGGCCGACGCGCGCGAGCTCGCGCGCGTGATCTTTTCCAACGCCGGCGCGGAGTCGACGATCACGTCGTGCGCATCGGAAGCGCTCGAGGCGCTCGAACGATTGCCGATCGACATCGTCGTCGCCGACATCGCCATGCCCGAGGTCGACGGCTACGCGCTGATCGGCGAGATCCGCCGCCGCGATGCAGCCGCACAGCGTCACACACCGGCGATCGCCGCGACCGCCTACCGCGGCGACGACGATCGCGCGCGCGCCCTCACCGCCGGCTTCGATGCGTACGTAAAAAAGCCGATGGATGCAGCGACGCTGACGTCGACCGTCGCCAGTGTCATGGCTTCCGCGCGCGGGTGAATTCGCTACGACTGCAGGCTCGCGCGGATGCCCCGCACCGTGTCGCCGAGCTTGTCGATCTCGAACGGCTTCTGCAGGACGAGCGTGCCGGGCGGAAGTTGGTCGCCGAGGTAGCGCGCGATGCCGGAGAGGACGATGAGGTGCGGGCGCTGAGGAAGCGCGGACATGGCCTCGGCGACCACGAGGCCGTTTTTCTTCGGCAGCATCAGATCGAGGATGACGATGTCGTACGCGCCCGGCTGCAACATCTCGATGGCCTGCTCGCCATCCGAGGCGATGTCGATCGACGTCACCTCCCGCGCGATGAGAGTGCGGAGCAGACCCTGGAGTTTGTCGTCATCCTCGACGATCAGAACGGCGCATCGCGGATCGCTCATGAAGACCGATCGTGTGCGCCGCTATTTGCCCGCTTTGTCGATGACGAGCTTCTGCTTGCCTTCGCATGTGATCAGCTTGCCGGTGACGTTGACCGTGCCGGCGGAAGCGAGCTTCGGCACGTCGGCTTTGCTCATTTCACAAACAGCGTAGGTGGACGTCGCCGTCTTGAACGTGCAATCGTCGCCCTTGCAGGCAACGACGCCGCTGAGACTCACCGACTTCCCTTTCGACTTCATTTCACAGCTCTTGCCTTCGCCGGCGAGCAGAGTTGAGGCGGCGAGAGTCAGCACCGAGGCGAGAATCAATTTCTTCATGACGGCTCCTTTTGTTGAAACGCGGATTCTAATCGATCACTCGATCCGTTTGCCCGGCACGTTTGCGCCGTTCTGATGAAGCACGAGACTCGTGACGCGACCGTTAGCATCGACTTCGAACGTGATCTGCGCGTCAACGACTTTGTAAAAAAAGTCGTGATCGTCCTCGGCGAAGATCTCGAAATTCGGCTGACCGGTGGCCTGTGCGAAAAGATGATCGCCGTTGCGCGTGACGGTGATGACGAATGTCGGTGCGAGCTCGTAACGGCCCGCATAGCGATCGAGAATGGCCGGGTCGACCTTCACCTCGTGATGTTGTTTGGGCGGCTGCATCAACGGAATCGTAGGATCGAGCAGGTGCAGGCCGATGTCGTCGACGCCGGCGATCGTCGAAGTGTTCGACAGGACGACCACGCCGGTGCGGCTCTTCGAATCGAATCCGATCCACGTGCGATAGCCGCCGGTGCCGCCGTTGTGCCAGACGATCTCGTGCCCGTTGCGCGTGGAGATGTGCCATCCGAGGGCGATGTCGAGGCCGGGGTTACCGGTAGGACGTCGCGTGGCGAGCATCGCGGCCATCGATGGTGCGAGCGGCGATTTGACGATGCCGAGGTTCGCGCCGACGAATGTGAGCAAATCGTTTGCGGTCGACCGCAACGCGCCCGCGCCGGCGAGCGTCGGAAGGTCCCAGTTCGACACCGGTTGCAGACCGGCGTCATGTCCGGTTGCGAGGTTGTCCTTCATCGTTTTCGAGAGCGTGATGGCGGTGCTCTTCATCGCCAGCGGCTCGAGAATACGCGTCCGCACCAGCGTCTCGTAGTCGGTGCCGGCGCGGCGCGCCAGGACGTGGCCGAGCAGACCACCGCCGAGGTTCGAGTATTCGTATTTCGAGCCGATGTCGCGCGTGAGTTGAACGTTGGAGAGGAACTCGTACAACTGGGCTACTGTAAAATCCGCGTACGGATTGCCTGGATCTTTCGGATGAAAGTTCGACGGAAGCCGCGGCAGACCGGACGTATGCGTGGCCAGATCGACGAGCGTGATCTTCTTCCCGCCGCGCTCCGGGACTTTCACGTCCGGCGGTAGATACTTCGAAACGGGATCGGTCAGCGCCACTTCGCCGCGCTGGACCATGTCGGCGAGCAGCAGTGACGTGAAGACCTTCGTCACCGAGCCGATCTCGAAGACGCTGTTCGCGTCGACCGGCTTTCCGTCCTTCGCCGTCTTGCCGTACGCGACGATGCGCCGTCCGGCCGGATCGATGACTCCGACCACGATTCCGACGGCCTGATGCTGCGCGTCGATGCGGTCGACGAGGATGGCGCGGATGTCGGCGTCCGATACAACCGCCGCAAACGCTGCATGCGAAAGAAGCAGGAAACTCAGTACTGCGGCGATACGTTTGATCACGATTCCTCCTGAAGACGCGATAGTGCGTCGATCTGTTTCTGGTAGCGCCGCGCCATCCATGCGTTCAGCGGGATGGCTGCGACGGCGAATACAGCCAACGAGATGATCTCGAAGCGAATGATCCTGATGACTTCCGGATGCGCCTGTGCGAAGCCGATGAAGAAGACGAATCCCCCCGGAATCAAAAGCAGCATCCGCGACCAGAAGCGCTCACCCCGATGGAAGTCGCGCTGCCGCGCTAGTTCTGTCCGGAGGTGTTCCAGGGTGTTCTGCGCCTCGTCGCCCGGTCTGCGAAACCGGTTCGCGCGGAGCTGCCAGGCGAGATAGCTCAGGCCGATGATTGTGAGCACGGCCCCCACCAGTTGCAGCGCGCTCATGCCGACGATCATCCAGCCGATGAAGAAAACGATCAGCACCGCGCAGATGAGATAGCCATCGATGGTGCGCCTGCGCATTTTGCGATTCATGGTCTCAATCCTTGCGTGGATTTCTTCGGTGCTCATGCGGAATCCCTCCGTTCCCTGCGTCTGCCAGAGCGCGGCGACGTCATCATTTTTCATTGCGTGCTCCTCGGCCGAAGCGGCCGGCCAGAATCTTCTTGATGCGATGGATTTTCGTGGCCACGTTGCCCGGCGAGATCCCGGTGATCTCGGCGATGCCGGCAGCGTCGGTTCCTTCGAGATAGAGCAGGATCACCTGCCGCTCGATCGGCTTCAGTTGCCGGATGAATTCGCGCAACCGCTCCAGCGATTGCTGCCGGTCCAACGCATCGCCGGAATCGTGATCCGATAAATCGTCAACGTCGTCGAGACTCACCAACGGACGCTTGCTCGCGCGCTGATGCCGGACCACGTGCGACGCCGCTACGTTGTGCGCAACGCGATACACCCAGGTGCGCAGCGAACAGTTGCCGGCGAAGCCTTCGAAGCTGCGCCAGATGGCGAGATGAATGTCCTGCAGGAGATCGCGGCACTTGTCGCGATCGAATTCATACGACCCCGCCAGCCGCTCCAGCGCCGCGCCAAATTCGCCGGCGGCCTGCTCATACAACACATCCTGCGACGCCATCACCCGAAGTGTCCTCCGAATGAGGTAGTCGGCGAAGGAGGAGGTTTCTTACACGCCGGCGTTTCGCTTCCACGGAACGTCGGCTACGCCGTTCTTGTGATTCGCGAAGCGCGCGGCGACGAAGAGGAAATCGGAGAGGCGGTTGAGGTAGGTGATCGACGCCTTCGTCGCGGCGTCGTCATCGTTCAGCGAGACGACCAGCCGCTCCGCGCGGCGGCAGACCGTTCGCGCGACGTGAAGCTGCGCCGCGGCAAGCGTGCCGCCGGGGAGGATGAACGTTTTCAACGGCGCGAGCTCCGACTCCATCGCGTCGATGTCTTGCTCCAGCGACGTCGCGCGTTCGGCGGGTGGTCCGGCGAAGCGCGACGTGCCGGGCGAGGCGAGGTGCGCGCCGATGTCGAAGAGGTCGGACTGGATCGCGTGAAACTGTCCGTCGAGCGATGACTCCGGCCAGCTTGCGCGGGCTACGCCGAGGACGGAGTTGAGTTCGTCGATCGTGCCGTAGGCCGCAATGCGTGCGTCGTCCTTGCGGACGCGCGCGCCGCCGAAGAGCGAGGTCTCACCGGTGTCGCCGGTGCGCGTGTAGATCTTCACGCCTCGGCTTCGAGCTGCCGGATCCGCTCCTTGACCACCATCTCGGCGAGATCGGGAATCACTTCCCAGGCGATGTTGCGCACGACCTGCTCCGACATCAACTGCACGACGCGGCGCGCGATGCGGTCGACCTGCTCATCTGTTAAATCGCTGGTGAGATCGGTGATCTGCGGATTGACGTCGGTCGTCGGCTCCTCGCTCACCTCATCGGTGATCTCCGGATTGACAACCGCGTCCGTGATTTGCGGATTGACGACGTCGTCGGTGATCTGGCTGTTGACGTGCGTCGGATAGGCGTCTTCCGGCGTCTCCTCGGCAGCGAATGGCGACTCCGTCTGCTCGGTCGCGGCGAACGGATCGGTCGGGGGCGCCCAGGCCGGCTCGCTCGATGACGTCGCCGCCATCTGCTCCATCTCTTCGAAACTCATCTTCGGAAACGCGCGCGTTTCGCCGCCGTACGCTGCCGGCGCTTCATCCCACGGCGACGCTTCCGGAGCCTCGGGCTCCGGCGCGGGCGCGCCGAGCGTTTCAAACGGCGGCGGCTCGGCCGGCTGAGAGGCCGCGGCCATCTGCTGCATCTCTTCGAAACTCATCTTCGGAATCGCGCGCGTGGCGGCGTCGTCCTGCGCCGGCTCGTCCCACGGCGACGGCTCGGCAACGGGCGGAGGAGGCGGTGGTTCATGGAACGCCGAAGTCTCATCAAAAGCCGGCTCAGCATGGAACGCCGGCTCGGGCTGAAACGTCGGCTGCGACGCCGAGGCCATCTGCTCCATCTCTTCGAAACTCATGCGCGGAAATGCGCGCGTCTCGCCGCTGAATGCTGCCGGCGTCTCGTCCCACGGCGAAGCTTCCGGCTCCGGCGGCGGCTCCGGCATGGCCGGCTGCGGCGCGGTCGCTGGTTCTGCAGGTGGTTCTGCCGACGGCGCCGGCTCGTTCGCCATCTGCTCCATCTCTTCGAAACTCATGCGCGGAAATGCCCGCGTTTCGCCGCCGAATGCCGGTTCGGCAGGCGTGTCGAACGGCATGTCGGTTCCGAACGATGACGCCGCCGCGGGAGCAGCGCTGAAGATGTCGTTGTCGTGCGTGAACGGATCGGCGGCAACGGACGGCGGAAACGCCGGCGCATCGGTGAAGATCGCAGCAGGATCCGGTTCCGGCTCATTCGCAGCCGCAGTCTGGCTCTGCTGGATCAGCTCCTCGACCTTGTGGATGAGGCTCTGCGACTCGAACGGCTTCGTCACGACCGCATCGCAGCCAGCCTTGTCGGCGCGGTCGGGATCGAACGGCTCGAACGTCCCGGTCAGCAGGATCACCGGGATGTTGCGGTACTCGGGATGCGACTTCACGTACTCGCAGACTTCGTAGCCGTTCTTCTCCGGCATGATGATGTCCGAGAGGATGATGTCCGGCCGCATCTCGGCCAGCTTCTGGATCGCCTTGGCCCCGTTGTTGACCGCGGTCACCTCGTAGTCGCCGTCCGAAAACGTCAGCTCGACGACTTTCTGAATGGTGATGCTGTCATCCGCGAGGAGGATTTTCTTCGCCATGGGATTCACTCCGATTGATTTCCGGACTGTAGCAGTTACGCGGGATGCTGCACTTTCTCGCGTTTGAAGACCATGCCGATGTGATCCGTTGCACCGGTCTTGAAATTGATCGAGGTGATGCTGACCAGCTCCCAGCCGTCATCCCCGAGCCGGTTCAACTCCTCGGCACGCCGCGGATCCATCGAGTAATTCTCCGACCGGACGTTGATGATCTTGTACTCCCAGGTCTTCATGGGTCCGCCCCTCCCGAGTGCTGAACGCTAAGGGGCGAAAGTGTAGCAGGCTTTGCGGTTAAGGCCCTACAATCGCCCGCCGCTGCAATGACCGACCGCCCCTTTCTCATCCTCATCGTCCTCGACGGCTTCGGTTGCCGCAAGGAAACCGAATCGAACGCGATCGCCGAAGCCGATACGCCGCGCTTCGACCGCCTGTTCCGCGAAAGTGCGTGGACGACGCTCGACGCCTCGGGACGCGCCGTCGGTCTGCCGCGAAACCAGATGGGCAATTCGGAAGTCGGCCATCTGAACATCGGCGCGGGACGGATCGTCGATCAGGACATCGTGCGCATCGGCAAAGCCGTCTCGCGGCACGAGCTTGAAGCGAATCAAACGCTGGTCGATGCCGTGAAGCACGGCGGCGCGATTCATTTCGCCGGACTGCTCTCCGACGGCGGCGTGCACTCGATGCAGACACACCTGCACGGACTCATCGACGCCGCGATTACCTTGGGCGCGAAGGATGTGTTCATTCACGCCATCCTCGACGGCCGCGACACGCCGCCGAAATCGGCCGAGAAGTACCTCGGCGATCTGCTCGCGCACATCGAGAGCAAACCACAGGCGCATCTCTCTACGATCATCGGCCGCTACTTCACGATGGACCGCGACAAGCGTTGGGATCGCGTGCAGCGCGGCTACGACCTGATGACGCTCGGCGTCGGCACGCAGACGAAAGAGCCGCTGGAAACGCTGCGGCGTTTTTACGAACAGAACGTGACCGACGAATTCGTCGAGCCGATCGCCGTACTGACGCCGGAAGGCGCGCACCATGGACGAATCGAAGACGGCGACACAGTCGTTTTCTTCAACTTCCGCGCGGACCGCATGCGCCAGATCGTGACGGCGTTCAAGGATGATGATTTCGACGGCTTCCACCGCGCCGTCCGTCCGAAGGCGCACCTCGTCACGATGAATTCGTACCGCGAAGACTGGACGCTTCCCGTCCTCTTCCCGCCGCAGGAAATCCGCAATCACCTCGGCGAAGTGCTTTCGCACGCCGGCCTGAAACAGCTCCGCATCGCCGAGACCGAGAAGTACGCACACGTGACGTTCTTCTTCAACGGCGGCTCGGATACGAAGTCTGACGGCGAAGAGCGAATCCTCGTGCCGTCGCCGAAAGTGGCGACCTACAATCTGAAGCCGGAAATGTCCGTCTTCGAGCTCGCCGACAAAGTCGTGGACGCGATCGCATCGAAGAAGTTCGACGTGATCATCATGAACATCGCCAATCCCGACATGGTCGGCCACACCGGAGTGATGAAGGCCGCGGTGGAAGCGGTGCACGATACGGACGTTGCCGTCGACCGCATCCTCACGGCCGTCGAAAAAATCGATGGCGTCGCGCTCATCACCGCGGATCACGGCAACGCGGAGCTGATGTTCGATCCCGCTACTAATCAGCCGCATACGGCGCATACGACCAATCCCGTCCCGCTGATTCTCGTTGACGAGAAAAAGCGATTCGGTTCGCTGCGCGGCGGCGGCGCGTTGCAGAATGTCGCGCCGACGATGCTCGACATCCTCGGCATCGACAAGCCGGCGGAAATGACGGGCGAGTCGCTGCTGGAACGGAGCAACCCTTGATCCTCGAACAGATCACCGAACAACTCACCGAAACACTGACCAGCCGCGTGCTGACGCTCTTCGGCCACGCCGTCGACCGCGTCGTGCTGCAGGCGCCGCCGCGTCTGGCCATGGGCGACCTCGCCACGCCCCTCTGCCTCGAATTGGCCAAAGCGCTCAAGCGCAAGCCGCGCGAGCTCGCCGAGGCGATGGTGAATGGGATTCAACTGCCGATGTTCGTGCAGTCCGTGACCGTGGAAGGCGCGGGCTATCTCAACTTCCGTTTCGATCGAGGCGCATTCACCGCGGCGCACATCGGCAACGTCATGGCGCCGGCCGCCGCGACCGGCGAGCGCGTCATCGTCGAGCACACCAACATCAATCCGAACAAGGCCGCGCACATCGGCCACCTTCGCAACGCCGTCCTCGGCGACACCTACGTCCGCTGCATGAAGTGGCTCGGCCATCGCGTCGAAACGCAAAACTACATCGACGACACCGGCGTGCAGGTGGCCGACGTCGTCGTCGCCTTCCAGCATCTCGAGCCGAAATCGCTGGCCGAGGTGCGGGCGATGATCGAGGATCCGTCGATCAGGTTCGACTACTACTGCTGGGACGTTTACTCGAAGATGGCCGCGTACTACGCCGCCAATCCCGACGCGCAGCAATGGCGGCGCGACACGCTGCACGCGATCGAGAAGCACGAAGGCGACAATTTCGAATTCGCGGCGACGATCGCGCGCGCCATCGTGAAGCTCCACATCGCCACGATGCTCCGCCTCGGCATCACCTACGACCTGCTGCCGAAGGAGTCGGACATCATCGCGCTCCATTTCTGGGACCGCGCGTTCGAGCTCCTCAAAGCCAGCGGCGCCGTCATTCAGGAGACCGAAGGCAAACACAAAGACTGCTGGGTGATGAAGCTCGACGAAAGCGCCGAGTTCGAAGGGATGAACGAGCCGGACAAGATTCTGGTCCGCTCGAACGGCACGGTCACGTACACCGGCAAGGACATCGCCTACCAGCTCTGGAAGTTCGGCCTGCTCGACCGCACCTTCAACTTCCGCGAGTTCTCGCGTTACGCCGACGGCCACGTGTTGTGGGAGACGACTTCCGGCGACGGCGATCCGAACGCACCGCACTTCGGCGGTGCACAAAAAGTGGTCAACGTCATCGACGTGCGCCAGTCCTACCTGCAGAAAGTCGTGAAGGAAGGCGTCCGCCAGCTTGGCCACGTTCGCGAATCGGAAAACTCGATTCACTACTCGTACGAGATGGTCGCGCTGACGCCGGCAACGGCGAAGGCGCTCGGCATTGACGTCTCCGACGACGACTCGAAAAAGCCATACATCGAAATGTCCGGCCGCAAAGGCCTCGGCGTCAAAGCCGACGATCTGATCGATGCGCTGCAATCAAAAGCGGCGGAGTCCGTCCGCGAGGGAAGCAAGCGCGAAGGTTTGTCGGAAGACGACATCGAGCAACTCGGCCGCGAAATCTCCGTCGCCGCGCTCCGCTACTTCATGCTCAAGTACGGCCGCAACAAAGTGATCGCCTTCGATTTCAACGAAGCGCTGACGTTCGAAGGCGACTCCGGCCCGTACCTGCAGTACTCGACTGTCCGCGTCGAAAACATCTTCCGCAAGATGGCCGAGCGCGGCGTGGAATCGAAACTCGATCCGACTTCACTCGACGCGCTCACGCTCAACGAAGGGCTGACCGACGAGATGTGGGAGCTGGTCCGACTGAGCGCAGAACTTCCGTCCGCGATCCGCCGCGCCACCGACGCGCTCGAGCTGTCGATCATCACGCACGACCTCTTCGTCCTGGCGCAGAAGTTCAACAGCTTCTACCACAAGTACCCGATCCTGAATGAGAAGGACCCCGCCGAACGCCAGCGCCGAGCCGTCTGCGCCGAGGTTTTCCGCCAAACGATGCGGGCCACGCTGGGATTGTTGGGGATTCCAGTGCCGGAGCGGATGTAGTCGTTACGCCGCGAACGGAATGATCTCGAGTTCCGCTCCGGAGTCGACGCGCGCAAGAATTTCTTCTACGCGCTCAAACGTCGGATCGTCCATCGAGTACTCGCTGCACTGCTCGCACTGAAAAACGGGCAGCGCTTTGAGAATCACGATCGAGCGTTCACCAGTCTTGAAGGGAAGGTCCGTCGTCGTTGGCTGCTGTATCGCGCCGCAAACTCTGCATCTCATCGCGATCTCCTCCGTGTGTCGATGTAAAGCCTACCTCGGCGCATCTCGTAATCGCTTCGTCATCATTGCGCCGCAGGCGCGCGAAACGCCTCCGGAGGAGGCGCGGACGGTAGCCGGTGGTCAGAGCGTCAGCGAGCGACCACCGGATAAAACGCGGCGATGGAAGTTCGACCCCGGCTGGGGTCGCGTATCAAATACCAAGCGGCGTAGCACTTCTCCGCGACCGCTACCGCGGTCGGAAATCGGGCGCGTTCGTGTTCCGGTGGTCGCTCGCTTCGCTCGGACCACCGGCTACCGTCCGAGCCTCTTCCGGAGGCGATGTCGAGCGCGATGAATCGCAATCGGCTACAATCCCACGCCGCGGCGCGTCCAATCGCCGCACTTACAACATGCGATTCGATCTTCAGGACGTGGTGTTGCGGACGCTGATCCTTGTCGCGGGCGGACTCGCGGCGGTGCTGCTCACGCTCAAAGGCCAGGGGCAAGCCCTTCCCGCGCTCGCGGTGGGCGGCACGCTCGGAGCCTTCGTGATGGCGCGCTTCGGACCCAGCGAACAGTAACTACGCGGTGCGCTGCTCGTCCGCGCGATGGACGTTTTCGGCCTGCAGCCCTTTCGGGCCTTGCTTGACGTCGAACTCCACTCGCTCCCCTTCATTCAGCGTTCGATATCCCTGCGCCTGAATGGCGCTGTGGTGAACGAAGACATCCTCACCGGTATCGCGCTTGATGAAGCCGTACCCTTTATCGTTGTTGAACCATTTGACAGTGCCGACCTCGGCCATTTCCTACCTCCGGCCTGGTTCGCGGTCTCTTGGCCGCGTTGAACCGGGCTGGCGCTGAATTGTGCAATGTTCAGGCCTTGCTTTCGAGATCACCAGATCAGCGCGCGATTCATCCCGATCCGCTGAAACCCGAGGCGTTCGTAGAGGGCGATGGCGGGATGGTTGAAGTCGTTCACGAAGAGCGTGACTGTCTTTCCCTTTCGCGCGCAATGGCCGCAAACCTCGCGCAGCAAGGCGCGGGCGTGCCCGTGGCGGCGGAAGCGCGGATTAGTCCAGACACCCATCAACTGCACAGTCTCATTTGTCACCGCTGAGTACTCGCACTTCGCGGCGATCTGTCCATCGACGACGCGAATCAACGAACGCTTCTGCTCCACGAGCTCGCGAATCCGCTCTCGGTATCCAGCCGCGTCGCGTTCCATCGGATCGATGCCGACTTCCTCGCGATGCATAGCCGCGCACGAGGGGATGAGCGCTTCCAGATCGCGCGTCGTCGCGTAGCGCGACTCTTTCAGATCGGGATAATCGAGCCGGCCGCGGATCGCATAGACCGGCTGATTCATCCGCACGACCGTCGGTGGATCGAGCCGCGTGCGCAGTCGTAACCACAACATCTCCACCAAGTGCGCTGGCGAGATGATGGCCCGCACAGGCAGCATGCGCGTGAGGATGCGCTCCGCGACAACTGCGATAGCCGTTTCGGTGATGTCCTGCGGTAGCGCGCGATCGCCGGCCAGGACGATATTCGTGGCCAGCGAGGCCACGAGCACCACCTCGCGGTTGTGCCGCACTTCCACCGTCTGCGACGACGACGAGAAACGTTCTTCGAGGATGCGCGAGATCAGATAGACGTTGATCAGCGGATCGCGCCGGAGAAAGGACAGAGCCGACGCGACGTCATCGTTCGCAAGCGGCTTGATCGACCAGCGTCCTTCGATCGGCAGTGTGGCCATGGGAGTTAGTAGATTAGTGGATTCGTAGATTAGTAGATCAGAGGGCAATCCTCTGAACCGCCTTCCTAATCTACTAACCCACTAATCGACTAATCCACTGCTTCTCACAACTGCGAGCTCGCCAGATACGCCAGCCCATCCTCGGCCTTGTGCCACAAACCGCGATGGTTCCACTCCTCGAAATGCCGCTCCTCGCAGAACTTCAGATCGTCTTCGAAGACCGCCTTGAGCTGCGAGGCCAGCCCGGCGTCGACCACGCCCATGCTCACTTCGTCGTTGAGTTGCAGCGCGCGGCGGTCGAAATTCGTCGAGCCGACGCAGGACCAGACGCCGTCGACGATGATCACCTTCTGATGCAGCAGCGTCTTCTTGTACTCGAAAATCTTGATCCCTTTTTCGAGCAGCAATCCGTAGCGATGATGGCTGGCGTGCTGCACGATCGGGCTGTCGGTCGTCGCCGCGGCCGGTACCATCACGCGCACGTCGACGCCGCGCTTGACCGCCTCGGCAAGCGCCTGCAGCGCGTCATCGTCCGGCAGCAGATACGGATTCTGAATGATGATCTCGTGCTTGGCGCCTTTGATGGCCAGGTAGTAAAGCACCTGCACCGATGAAACGCCGCCGGTCGGGGACGTGTACGCGAGATGCGCCGGCGTCGGGCCGGCCGCGGCGAGGTGCGGAAAGTACTTCTCGCCGGCCATGATCTCGCCCGTCTCCTCGATCCAGTTTTCGCTGAACGCGCCCTGCAGCCGGTTCACGATCGGACCTTCCACGCGAAGGCCGGCATCGCGCCAGTGATCCTTGTCCTGACCATGCCCCGTCCACTCCTCGGCCAGACCGAATCCGCCGACGTAGCCGATGCGGCCGTCGATGATCATCTCCTTGCGGTGATCGCGGTTGTTCATGCGGCCGAGGTTGGCGAGGGAGAAGCGGTGGAACCGAACTAGCTTCACGCCGGAGTCGAGCATCAGCTGCCGCAGCTCTTTGTCCATCTTGTGGCCGCCGGACGCGTCGACCATCAGCCGCACTTCGACACCCTGCTTCGCCTTGTCGGCCAACGCGTGCGCCAACTGGTTGCAGATCTCTCCCTTCCACCAGATGTACGACTCGACGTGGACGCTTTCCTTCGCCGCGGCGACGTCGCGCAGCAGGAGCGGGAAAAACTGATCGCCGTTTTCGAGAAGCTGAATCTTGTTGCCGGCATCCATGCTCGACTGCGTCAGACCGACGATCGACGGCAAGAGCGTCGAAAATTCGCCGGCGTTCTTCACGTTCAAATGCGGGTCCTCGCCGCGCTCGGCCGACCAGAGCATGATCGTCAATCCGATCAGCGCCAGGATCATCGCGACCACAAGAACGAGCGGAACGCGGATGACGTGCGACCCGCGGCGTTTTTCGATCCACTTCGATTTCGACTTCGTCTCTTTCGTCAATTGCGGCTCCAGAAAAGTTGGGCGATGACCGGGTAGTGATCCGACGCGCCGGTGGCGATCGCGCGCGCGCCGGCCACGCGCCAACCCCAGTCGGCGAAGATGTAGTCGATTCGCTCGCCGAGGGTTGGATGCGTGATCTTGATGTCCGCGCCGCACAACTGCGCCGCGTCTTCCTTCGCGAATTTCTTTACCTCTTCCGCGTCCGGCGGCGCGTTGAAATCGCCGAGCAGCAGGTACGGATAGCGGCTGGTCCGCACGTGTTTAGCCAGACACTCCAGCTGCACTCCGCGGCTCTTCGAATTGAGGCTCGCCCACGCCGTGAGATGCGCGACATAGACGTTGAGCGTGGCGCCGTCGATGCGAACGACCGCTTCGAGCACGCTGCGCGGCTCGCCGATGCTCGGCAGCGGATGCACCACCGCGGACACGACCTGGCCGCGCGTGAGGATGGCGTTGCCGAAATCGCCGCCGAGGCTGCGGTAGCTGCGGCCGTAGTAGCCGTTCATCCCCGTCAGTCGGCGGATCTCCTCGTACTGATTGCGAAAGCGCACCTGCCAGGTGTGGTCGTGCACTTCCTGCAATCCGACGATGTCCGGCTTGAACTGGCGGATGGTCGCGGCGATCTTCGTGGCGTGTTCGCCGTCGTACAACTCGTCATGCCCTTCGATGTTGTACGTCATCACGATGAGCGGCCGTTGCTGCCGCGGATAGCCGACGCGCTCAGGGAACGACACGACCCGCCCCGCCTCGTCGCGCGTCAGGATGCGCACCGACGGATCCACTGCCTTCGGCCGGCACTCGCCCGAACGGACGGTGTACACCGCGAACACGCGGTAAAGGAAAAACAGCAGCAGGATCGAAAGGATCCCGAGGATCGGCCGCCGCACGGGCGCGTCATCAGCCATGGCGTGCTGATCGGAGAGCGAGAACGATGCCGGGCTCGCGACGGTTCAGGAGTCGAGCATATCGAGAATCGCGGCAAGCTCCCGTTTCACTTCGCCGAGGGCTTTCGACACGTTTTTCGAAGGCGGCGCTGCTGCGACCGGCGCTGCCACCTCCGCGACCGGCGCCGACATCTCGACGTCGAGCTTCTTCTTTGCGCCGGCGATGGTGAAGCCCTCGGAGTAGAGGAGCTGCTTGATGCGCAGGATGATGTCGATTTCGCGGCGCGTGTAGAGGCGCTGGCCACCGCCGCTTTTGTTCGGCGCGAGCGCCGGAAACTCCGTCTCCCAGTAGCGGAGCACGTACGGCTGCACGTCGGCCATCTTGCAGACTTCGCCGATCTTGTACAGCCGGCCTTCGTCGTCGACCATCGACCGGATTATAGGGCTGCGTTACTCCGTCCCGAACGCCACCGCGCCGGCGCCGTCGGTTTCGATCTTCCCTTCGATCTCGTTGAACAGGCCGACCGAGGCGGCGAAAACGTCGTCGACGGAGATCTCGTTCATGCAGCCGTGGTGCATGAGCGGGCACTCGCGTTTGTAGCAGGGCTGACAGGCGAACGGTTTGCGCACGACGCGCGACGCGCCGGGAATGACGGTGCGATCGGGATCCGTCGGGCCGAAGATGGACACGGAGGGAACCGCGAGCGCGGTGGCGAGATGGAGCGGACCGCTGTCGTTCGTGACGACGACCGAGCAATGCGAAATGGCGGCAGCGAGATGCAGCACGTCGCCGTCGTCGCCGATGATCGGCAATCCGCTCGACGCCGCCGAAATCGCCTCCGCCTGATGGCGTTCGCCGGGACTGGTGAGCAGCACGACCGAGAAGCCGGCGGCGCGAAGCCGCTCGGCCAGCTCGCCGTAGCGACGATCGCCCCAATGTTTGGCGCGGCCGTAAAGTCCGCCCGCGTGCAGGCCGAAGAGCGGCTCGTCGAGGCGGACGCCGGCGTCGCGCAGCAGCCGCGCGGCTCGCTCCCGCACGTGCAGCGGAATGGTCATCGTCGGAATCTCATCGACGACGCGCGGCGCATTCATGGCCGCGAGCAGCATCGAATAGTCGTCGAGCTGATGGCCTCGCGACGAATCGGGACGGACGCCGTGCGTGAGCAGCATGCCGCGCGCGTCGCTCGAATAGCCCCAGCGCTCGCCGATGCCGGCGGCGAAGGTTACCATCGCCGCGCGGAAGGAGTTCGGAAGGATCACGGCGCGGCGAAAGTTCCCCGCCTTCAGCATGCGGATGCGCTCGCGCGTATCGCCGCTCCACGGAATCACGCTGCGGAAAATGCCGGCGGAGGCCAGGAGGGAGGCTATGTGCTGCGGCGCGGCCACGGTGATGCCGCCTTCGCCGCGGAAGCGGTGATAGAGCGCGCGGTAAGTGGGAAGCGCGAGGACGTTGTCCCCGACCCAATTGAGGCCGACTACGACCGTCTCACCGGCCATCTGATGTTTCGCTTTCGATTTCACCCGGCGCGTTCCCCTTCCAGCGGTCGTGCATCCACAACCATAACTCCGGGCGAGCTGCGATCCGGCGGGAAATCACGTCATTGATGCGCGTGGTCAGCGCCTCGGCGTTCTTCTCGTCGTCACTCAGTTGGTCGATCCGGATTGGCTCCTCAAACTCCAGACGGTGCCCGGTTGTGCTCGGAATGCAAAAACCGAACACAATCGCGGACTGCTGGCGCAACGCCATCTTTGCGGGAGCGTCGGTGGTCCACGCCGGACGGCCGAGAAAGGGGACGAGAATGCCTTCGCGCGGCTGCACGGCCTGGTCGGGAAGCATGACCACGGCGCCCTTGCGCTGCAGCGCCTTGAGCAGCGGACGCGCCGCGCGCTGACGGTCGACGACTTCCGCTCCGGTGAGCGCGCGGATGCGCACGAGGTCGCGCTCGAGCAGCTCGTTGTCGAGCGGCCGGGCCACGGTGAGGACGTTCGGCACCAGCGCCATGATGGCCAGCCCGGCAATCTCCCACGCGCCGAAATGCGCGCTGATGAACACAGCGCCGCGGCCGCGGGCCATGGCGTCCACGATGAGGTGCTTGTCGACGAGCGTGCAGTGCGACTCGATGTCCTCGATCGGCAGGTGCTGCATGCGGATCGTCTCCAGCGCCTCGCGGCCGAAGTGGCGCCAGCATTCGTCGATGATGCGCCGGCGCTCGGCCTCGCTCTTCTCCGGAAACGTTTCCGCGAGGTTGCGCATGGCCAGCCGGTCGCGACTGCGCAGGACGTGGCGCGCCAGCGCGCCCAGGCGCGTTCCCCATCGGCGCAGAGTCGTTTCGGAGCCGGCGCGGACGGCGCGCGCGACGGCGCGATACAGAAGGTATTCGACGCGTTGCTGAAGCGCGTTCTTGCGGGTGCGGCTCATGGAGTAGAGGATTCGAAGATTACTGAATTGATCGTACGACGGCGGATAGCGGCAGAGGTCACCGCTGATCAACCAATGCACTGATTCTCTCGAGGATTTCAGGCTCGATGATCATCTCCGCGGCGACGGCGATGATGTCACGGTCATCGATCTTCACCGCGTCTTTTTCGGTCGTGACGATGGCATCGGCCCCCGCGGCTCGTGCTGCTATTTTGATCGCAGCGACGTCGGCCGCCGTGTAGAGGTGATGGTCGCGGAAGCTCCGGGTTCCAACGACGTCGACACCGTTCGCGCGTAACGATGCGAAGAACTGTTCGTTGTCGGCCAGCCCGGCGAAGGCGAAGACGCGGCGGCCGGTCACCTCGTCCGGTACGACCAGACGCAGCCTGCGTTGAATGACGAAATCGGCGTCCGCCAGCGCGGAGCGCCCTTCGCGCATCACGCCGTTCGCGGAGTCGATGACGATGTCGACGTCTCGGGCGAGCTGGAGATGCTGGAAGCCGTCGTCGAGGATGAATAAGTCGCAATCATTTGAATTTAAAAATCGTATTGCATTTTCATAACGCTTTGATCCGACAATTACATCAGCATCCTTAAGTTTGCTCTTTAACAGCACCGGCTCGTCGCCGAACGTCGTGGCATCGAGCGACGTCACCATTCCCGATGCGTTGCCGGTTCGGCCATAGCCGCGCGTCAGAATCGCCACGCGGAAGCCGCGCTTTTGGAGATAGCGGGCGATGGTGATGACCGCAGGCGTCTTTCCGGCGCCGCCGGCGGCGAGATTGCCCACGGAGATCATCGGCCGGGGAAGACGCTTGCGCTTCAGAATGCCGCGCCGATACAGCGCGCGGCGCAGCCGGTTCACGCCGCGCCACAGCAGTTCGAACGGTTTGAGGACGATCGTCACGCCAGCAACTCGAGGATGCGTGCCGCGGTCCGCGCCGCCGCACCGCGGTTCTGTTCCACCGACTGCCGCGCGCGCGCGCTCATGTCGCGCTGGGCATCCGGGTCGTCGAACATGCGCGTCGCGAAGGCGAAAAGATCGGCGGCCGAGCGCACCTCGACCGCGCCGCCGTCGCGAAGAAAGACGCCGGCGATCTCGCGGAAGTTCGACATGTGCGGCCCGAAGCAGACCGGCACACCGACAGCCGCCGGCTCGATCGGATTGTGTCCGCCGGTCGGCACGAGACTCCCGCCGACGAACGCCGCCGTGGCGAAGCGATACACCTTCGACAACTCGCCGAACGTGTCGAGCAGCAGCACGTCCGCCGGTCTGTCGTTCCAGTCGCTGCGGCAGACGAAACGGATTTTCGCCGCCTGCAGGATGGCCGCGACGGCCTCGAAACGCTCCGGTTTCCGCGGCGCGATGATGACGAAGGCGTTCTTTTCGGCGATGAATCGCTCCAGTTCGCCGATCATCGCCTCATCTTCGCCCTGCATCGTCGATCCGAGGACGAGGACCCTGCGTCCGGCGATCAGAGAGGTGAGTTTCGATGCGATCTCCAGCGGTCGATCGTCGGGGACGTAATCGAACTTCACGTTGCCGCTGGTCTCGACGATCTCCGCCGGCGCACCGATGGCGATGAACCGCGTGCGGTCCGTCTCCTCGCGCGCGAGGATGCGATCGTATTGCCGCAGCACCGGCGCCACGAATGGACCGAAGAACCGGTACCGCGGCAGCGAGCGGTCGGAAATCCGTCCGTTCGCCAGCAGCATGCGCACGCCGGCCACGCGCGAGAGCCGCGTCGCGTTCGGCCAGATCTCCGTCTCCATCGTCGCGAACACGCGCGGGCGATGATGCCGCAGGAATCGTTTCACGCTCGACGCAAAGTCGAACGGAAAGTACGTCACGGTCGCGTTCGGGAACAGCTGTCGCGCCTGCGCCTGACCGGTAATCGTGGTGGTCGTGAACGCGATCGTCGTCGCCGGGCGCTGGCGCACGATTTCGTCGACCACCGGCCGCGCCGCCAGCGTCTCGCCGACCGAGACCGCATGAATCCACAGATCGTGCGCGGCCGGCGGCGTTTTGTAGAAGCCCATCCGCTCCGGAAAATTGGCCAGGTACTTTCCGCGCAGCATGCCGGTGACGACAAAGTACGGCAGCGCCGCGATCAGCACGAGGTACAGCAGCACCTCGTAGAGGACGAACATGGCGCGCATGATAGTCGGCAACTATGAGTGTTGACTTCTCGCGCTTGTCGATATACTTCCCGCCATGCCTACCGAGAACAACATCGTCTTTGGTCCGAACGCAAAGTCCTCTGACGTGACGCCGTACTCTCTCGGCGTGCTGCGCGACGTGATGACTGCGGCCAACGTCGCCAAGTTGACCATCTCCAGCACGCAGCGCAGTCCTGCCGATCAGGCGCGGGTGATGTTCAACAACCTCGAGACGCAGGGCGTCGCGGCGCAGCGCCGGCTGTACAAAGCGCCCGGCCAGGCGGTCATCGACGTCTACGAAGCCGGCAAGGCGGCGGGGAAAACGTCCGACGCCATCAAGGCCGACATGACGGCGAAGATCAACGAGCTCGGGCCGATGAACGTCTCGCATCACGCCGCCGATCCGAAGCTGCTCAACGTCTTCGACGTCGCGCCGTCATCGGTGGCTGATGTGAATGCGTTCCAGGCGGCGGTGAAAAAAGACTCGCGCGTATCGAAGTTCCTGACGCCGCCGAACGATCCCGGATTGCACTTCGAGATTCCGCAGCCGGACGACGCCGCTTAGCTTCTGTAAAGCGCGGCACCCCAGTGCAGGCCGGAGCCGAGGGCTGTGAAGCAGACCAGCATGCCCGGTTGGATGCGGCCGTCGGCGACGCACTCGTGGTAGAGGATCGGAAGCGTGCCTGCGGTCGTGTTGCCGTAGCGTTCGATGTTGTGTGGCACGCGGTCGGCGCCGAGGCCGAGCTGCTTCGCGACGCCTTCGACGATGCGCAGGTTGGCCTGGTGGATCAGCAGCACGTCGATGTCCGAGACGCTGACGCCTGACGCCGCGCAGACGTCGCGCACCGACTCCGGCATCTTCGACAGCGCCTGGCGAAAAACTTCGCGGCCGTCCATGTCGGGGATGTGGTCGCCGGCATCGATCTGTTCGTGCGTCACGAACGGCCGCAGGCGGAAGCCGACGCCGCGCGTGTAGAGCGCTTCGATGTTCGATCCGTTCGTGTAGAGCTTCGACGCGAGGAATCCGCGGCTGTCATCATCCGACGCTTCGACGACCACCGCTCCGGCGCCGTCGCCGAAAAGAACGACGCGGTCGCGGATTTTCGTGTTCGCCTCGCGCTCCGCTGCGGTGACCTCGCGGTCTTCCAATCCGATGGTCGTGGCCCAGCCGTTCTGCCACGGCATGAACGGCGTGTGCACGTCGCCGCCGATCAGCAGCACGCGCGCGTACTTGCCGCTGCGGATCAGCGAGTCGGCGAGGTCGAGGCCGTAGAGAAAGCCGGAGCACTGCTGGCGGATGTCGAAGGCAGGCAGCGACTCGCGGAATCCCATCTTCGCCTGCACCACCGGACCGTTGCCGGGGAAGAAATGGTCGGGCGTCATCGTGGCGAAAATCAGCGCATCGATGTCGTCGCGCGTTCGTCCCGCGGAATTCATCGCGGCCTCGGCGGCCATCATGCCGAGGTCGGAGGAGGACTGGCCGGGATCGGCGTAGTGACGCTGCTCGATTCCGCTGCGCGTCCGGATCCACTCGTCGCTCGTGTCCATGATGCGCGCGAGTTTTTCATTCGGGACGACGTTCTTCGGAATGCCGATTCCGCTGCCGGTGATCACGCTTTTCATGGACGCCGAAGCATACACGGCTCGGCGCTTGCTACTCCGAAACGTATTCGGAGGCATTTATGAAGCGATTCATTACATTCGCGATCGTTCTCCTCGCGCTCGGCTGCATGCAGAAGCAGCCGGACGGGACGTATCGCGTGACGAACGACACCTCAGACGCGGCGAAGAAGGCGCACGAAAACGCCGCGAAGTCGGGCGATCAGATCAGGAAAGCCACCGACGACCTCGGCAAATCCGACGCCGTGCAGAAGATGAAGAACGGCTCCGTCGAACTGGGCCGCGGCGTCAAAGAAGGTCTCGGCCAGGTCGCGCAGAAAGCAGGCGAAGGTCTGCAGAAGGTCGGCAAGAAAGCCGAGGACGACGTCAAGAAGACGGAAACGACGCAAACCGTGACGACACAAACGGTGACGACGCAAACCACGCGTCACTGATAGAGTTTCCCCGCGGCCGGCGGCGTGGACACGGCGGCCACGGATTACAAAAGGAGGAGTTTCCATGGCAGTTGCAACCGGAAGAGACTCCGTCGCGAGCCAGACCCAGACGCTCAAAGTGGGCGATCCCGCCCCCGATTTCGAGCTGCCCGGTCACCGCAACGGAGAGAAGTTCAAACTCAGCGATCAGCGCGGCAAGAAGAACGTCGTGATGGTCTTTTACCCGCTCGACTGGACCCCTGTCTGAACCGTACAAATGCCGGGATATGAGGCGGAAAACGCCGATTTTGAACGGTATGATGCCCAGGTCGTGGGCATTTCGGTCGACAGCGTCCCAAGCCACGTTGCATTCGCAAAATCGCTGGGCGGAATCACGAATTATCCGCTCCTGGCGGACTTTCATCCCAAAGGCGAAGTCTCGAAGAAGTACGGCGTCTGGAAAGAAGACAAAGGGATCTGCGAGCGCGCCATCGTCGTCGTCGATAAAGAGGGCATCGTCCGCTACATCGACGTGCACAACATCGCCGAGGCGCCCGAGAACGCGCAGGTGCTCGAAGTCCTGCGCGATTTGCAGTAACCAGATTTCGCGGCGGCGGGCCGTCCACGGTCCCGCCGCCACCCGCGCCCGAGGAGTCATTCATGCTCAGCATCGCCCGCCGTTGTGTCCCCTTCACGCCATTCGACAAAGACCTCTCCACCGCCATCGTGACGCTGGTGTCGGCAACCGGCGTTTATGGATCCGACCAGGAAGCATTTCCGACCGAGGATCCTGGCGACATTACCTATCGCATCATCGATGGTCAGACGGATACCGCCTCGCTGCGGATCGCGCATCATCACTACGATCACTCCGCGGCCGACGCCGATCCGAACATCGTCTTCCCGCTCGACACGCTGCGCGAGCTGGCCGCGGAGGGATTCATCGCCGGCGTGAACGACAAGCACTACAGCTACGGCTTTACGACGCGGCTTCGCGAGTTGTACGAAACGACGTTCCCTGAGATCGCCGACAAGATCGAGCGCTCGAAAACGAAGCTGGTGATCCTGACCGCCGGCTGTCCCGAAACCTGCCATCGCTCGATCGGCAACATGGCCCGCGAGATCGAAGCTCGCGGCGTTCCGACGCTGATCCTCTCCGCCTCACCGGCGGCGACGGAGTCGGTCCGTCCGCCGCGCGCGATGACGTTCGACGGCAGTGACATCGGCCGCATCGTTGGCCGCGCCGGAGACCGCGAGTTCCACAAGCAGGTCTTGCGCGCCGCGCTGGAGATGTTCACGCACGACACACCGCCGGGCAAAGTGGTGACGAAGAAGATCGGGAGTTTGGTGCTGTCGTAGCTACACAAAAACGCCCGCGTCGCCGCGGGCGTTTCATGTTCAGTCGAACCAATTTCTACTTGATGTTTTCGGGGAAGACGCTGATGCGGCTGTTGGCCTTCAGCTCGTTCGTCAGCCGCGCCACGGCGTTGACGACGTCGGTTGCTTTCTGCGTCAGCAGGTACTCGCGGATGCCGCTCTTCACGGCGTCGAACGGCTCGACGCCGGCCGGCTCCTTCCCCTCGACATAGATGAGGTGATAGCCGAATTTCGAATGCACGACGCCGCTGATCACTCCCGGCTTCAGGCCCCATGCGGCGGCTTCGAATGTGGGATCGAGCTGGCCCTTCGACATCCATCCGAGGTCGCCGCCGCTCTCGGCGGAGCTGTCTTCGGAGTACTTCTTTGCCGCGTCTTCGAAATGCGCGAGGCGCAGCTTGGCCATCGTCGCTTCGTCAGGCTTCCCCATCGCGGAGGAAACGTCCGCGGCGCGAAGTTCGGCGGCGATATGGCTGATCTCTTCGAGTGCCTGGCCGTCGGTCTTCGGAGCAGGTCCGGCATTCGTGACGGCGACGACGATGTGCCGCACATGAACCTTTTCCGGCGTGGCGAAGTCGTCAGGATGCGCGTCGTAGTAATCGCGGACGTCTTTCTCGGTGACGATGCCGGCGGCGACGACGTCGCGGACGTACCGGTCGAAGAGCGCCGATTCGCGCGCCGTCTCGAGCGTGGCCACGACTTCCGGCTTCTTGTCGAATCCGGTCTTGAACGCTTCCTGAAGCATGAGGCGCTTGCGGATGTAGTTCTCGAGAAAGGCGCCCTTGCCGCCGTTCTGATCGTAGTTCGTCCGCATCTGCGTGTTGAGGTTCGCGTACATGCGGTTGAGCTTTTCGACCGTGATGGTCTCGCCGTTGATGACGGCCACCGGACGCTTGGAATCGTCGGCCGCGGCAGCAGCCGTCGACTGCGGAGCCGACGCGGTCTTCCCCGGCGGCGCCTGCTGCGCAAATGCGGCCGAGGCCAGCAGCAGCAGCGGAATGAGTGTTCGCTTGATCAAATCAAATCCTCCAACGGGTTTCAGACGACGCGCTGACCAACAGGGTTACCAGAGGAGAGCATTCCGGTCGACAACTATGGCTGCGCCGGCGTCAGCCACGCGCCAACGGCGGAAAGGAAATCCGCGAACGTCAGTGCAAACATGTCGAGATTGTTTTCCTCGCACATCGACGGCAGTGTGTTTCGAAACTCGACATATTTCGACTGCATCGCTTTCGCTCCGGGTAGACCGGTGAGAAAGGTCATGGATCGAGTACCGGCAGTCGCCGATCAGTTCAAGAATCTTCTGTAGCCGGATCTCGCTTGAATTCAGCCGCGAACGAGCGCATATCGTGCGGAAACCACAAGCCTGAATCGTGAAGACGATTGCCTCGAAGATCGGCGTGTATTCGTCATCAAAGGGGCAGTTGACGAAGACGTTTTTCTCGTACGCCGCATCACGTCTCCGCCGCACGAAAGCTCCTACTTCATTGCGGCACGGGCGGCTTCGACCATGTCGCGAATTCGCTCTTCGCCTAGCGTACTTTTCTCACGCGGGAAAAGTATGTCGGGTCCGTCGAGTATCGAGATGAGACCGCCGACTTTCGCGACTAGTGCGCGAACTTCTTTCGTGTCCGGAATTTCCGAGAATTGGTACAACTTTCCGAGGCCCAGAGCTTTGAGCGCAGCGCGGGCTTCGCGGCTGGCTCCGACGCCCTTTCGAATCTGCTTCAGGCGGAGCATCTTGCGTTTGCGAGCGGCAGGCATGGTGGACATGATAACCCCGCGTTCGGGCCGCGATTCCGAATCTACTCCCCGTAGAAATTTGCATTCTCTGTCAAGAACAATCTTCACTTTTCCGCAGCCTCTTCGGGCTACGCCCTGTGGAAATCATGTGGAGGGTTTGTGCAGCGGTTGCGGGCATTCATGAGTGGTGACAAACCGCACTTAGAGTGCGCACACTTCATCCAATGTCCGTAGCGCAACTTGACGTCGCACTCGATCGTCCGTTACCGCAGTCTCCTGATGCGGAGCGTGCGGTTCTCGGATCGATTCTGATCAACAACCATGCGTTCTACCGCGTCGTCAGCACCATCAACACCGAGGATTTTTTCCGCGACGCGCATCGGACGATCTTTGCAACCATGCGGCGCCTCGCCGAGCAGAGCCGCGAGATCGATCTCTTGACATTGCGCGAGGAGCTGGCCAAGAACGCCCAGCTCGAGCAGGTCGGCGGAACGGCGTACGTCGCATCGCTCATCGATGGCATTCCGGACATCGCCAACGTCGAACGGTACGCGCACATCGTCAAGGAGAAGTCGACGCTGCGGCGTCTGATCGTGATGGGGAACTCCGTCATGCGCGCCGCGCTCGACTCGCCGGGCGAACCGGCGGACGTGCTCAACATCGCCGAGAAATCGATCTACGAAATCGCCGAAGGATCGATCGAGAAAGGGTTCGTTGCCCTCGATCGCATCACCCGGTCGAACATGACCGCGATCGAGCAGTTGCAGCACGCCGGAAAATTGATCACCGGCATCCCCACCGGCTATGACCGATTCAACGAATTCACCTCGGGATTCCAGCCGCAGGATCTGATCATCATCGCGGCGCGACCCAGCATGGGCAAGACCTCGTTCATGATGAACATCGCCGAATCGATCGCCATCCCCGATCGTTCCGGCGAGCCGCGCGCGCCGTCGCAGCGGTTGTATGCGGTCGGCGTCTTTTCGCTGGAAATGTCGAAGGAGCAGATCGGTCTGCGCATTCTCTCGTCCGAATCGGGCGTGTCGAATCACCTCATTCGGGCGGGCATGCTCAGCGAGCGGAACTGGCGCGATCTCGCCGACGCCTCGGCGCGCCTGGCCAAGGCGAAAATCTTCATCGACGACACGCCCGGCATCGACATCATGGAAATGCGCGCCAAGGCGCGGCGTCTGAAGATGGAGGCCGGTCTGGACATGATCATGGTCGACTACCTCCAGCTCATGTCGGTGAAGGGGAAAGTCGAGTCGCGCAACCAGGAAATCTCGCAGATTTCGCGCGGCCTGAAGGCGATTGCGAAAGAACTGAACGTTCCGCTGATCTCGCTGTCGCAGCTTTCCCGCCGTCCCGAGCAGCGCACCGGCGATCACCGTCCTCAGCTTTCCGACCTTCGCGAATCGGGTTCCATCGAGCAGGACGCCGACGTCGTCTGCTTCATCTACCGCGACGAGGTCTACAACAAGGACACCGAGGAGAAGGGGATCGCCGAGATCATCATCGGCAAACAGCGCAACGGTCCGATCGGCGATTTCAAACTCGTGTTCCGCAACGACATCACCAAATTCTTCAACTACGAGCCGACGCCGGATTACGGGCCTGTGTAGTCGGCCAAGAGGCGCGAGGAGTACGATCTTCGCCATGAGACGCGCTCTTCTCCTCGCCGCGTTACTCGCCGCCGCCAGTCAGGTTCACGCCAGCGTGTTGCGGTTGAACATCAACGACACGATTCATCCGATCAGCGACGAGTTCATCGGGCGCGCGATCGATCAGGCGCAGCGCGAGCACGACGACGCCGTCATCATCGAGCTCACCACGCCGGGCGGACTGCTCGACTCCACGCGATCGATCGTCGAGAAGATCATGACCTCGCGCGTTCCGGTGATCGTTTACGTCGCGCCGGCCGGCAGCCGCGCGGCGTCGGCGGGATTCTTCATCCTCGAATCGGCCGACGTCGCGGCGATGGCGCCCGGCACGAATACCGGCGCGGCGCACCCCGTCCTCCTCGGCGAAAAGATGGACGAGATCATGAAGACGAAGATGGAGAACGATGCCGCCGCCTTCATGCGCACCATCGCCAACAAGCGCGGACGCAACGTCGCCGTCGCCGAGAGCGCCGTGCGCGAATCGAAATCGTTCACCGAGCAGGAGGCGCTGCAGCAGAAACTGATCGACGTCATCGCGCCGAACGAACAGTCGCTCCTGCGCGCGATCGACGGCCGCACGTTCAAGCGCTACGACGGCTCGAACGTGACGCTGCACGTCGCCAACGCGCAGATCAACACGATCGAGATGACGGTGCGGCAGCGGCTGATGTCGGCGCTGATGGATCCGAACATCGCCTTCCTGCTGCTTGTCCTCGGCGGGCTGGCGATCTTCGCGGAGTTCAATCATCCCGGCGCGGTCGTTCCGGGCGTGGTCGGCGTGATTGCGATCGTGCTGGCGCTTTTCGCGCTCAACTTCCTGCCGACGCGCTTTGCTGCACTGGCGCTGCTGCTGGTCGCGTTCGCGCTCTTCGCGCTTGAGGCGAAGTTCGCGTCGCATGGCGTTCTGGCCATCGGCGGCATCGTGAGCATGATCATCGGCGCACTGTTTCTCGTCGATGGGCCGATTCCGCAGATGCGCGTGAACATCGTCACGGCGACGGCGGCAAGCATTCCGATCGGTTTGATCGCGGTCTTTCTGACCACGCTCGTTCTCAGAGCGCGCAGAGGGAAAGTCGCTACCGGCAGCGAAGGGATGATCGGCCAGATCGGAATCGCGCGGACGCCGGTGGGAGCGGACGGCAAAGTGTTCGTTCACGGCGAGCTGTGGAACGCGGTGGCCAGCAATGCTATCGCCGAGGGAGCGCGCGTGCGCGTGGCTGGGATCAACGGACTGCATCTCGTGGTCGAGCCCGCCGAGTAGCCATACAATTCGGCCGTCCGCGCGGAGGGTTCCATGAATCTCGGTCTGCTCGTTATCGTCATCATCGTCGGCCTCTACCTTCTCAGCTCGATCAAAATCCTCCCCGAGTACGAGCGCGGCGTGATCTTCCGCCTGGGCCGTTTGCTGAACGAAGCTAAAGGACCCGGCATCTTTCTCGTCTTCGCGCCGATCGATCGCATCGTGCGCGTCTCGCTGCGGCAGGAAGCGTTCGAAGTGCCGCCGCAGGACATCATCACGCGCGACAACGTGACGCTGAAGGTGAACGCGGTCGTGTTCCTGCGCGTGATCGAGCCGCGGCGCGCCGTCGTCGAAGTGTTCGACTATCGCTACCAGACCTCCCAGTTTGCGCAGACGACGCTTCGTTCCGTCCTCGGCGAGGTCGAGCTCGACGAGCTATTGGCGCACCGCGACGCGCTCAACGCGCGCATCCAGACCATCCTCGACCAGCACACGGAGCCGTGGGGCGTGAAGGTGACGAACGTCGAGGTCAAGCAGGTCGACCTGCCGGAGTCGATGCTGCGCGCGATGGCCAAGCAGGCCGAGGCCGAGCGCGAGAAGCGGGCGAAGTTGATTCATGCCGAGGGTGAGTTTGCGGCGTCGCAACGGCTCGCGGATGCGGCGCAGGTCCTGGCCACGCAGCCGTCGACGCTGCAGTTGCGCTACCTGCAGACGCTGACGGAAATCGGCGTGGAGAAAAACACGACCATCGTCTTCCCGCTCCCGATCGACATCATCTCGGGATTGGCTAAGGTGCTGAACAAAGAATGACGGACGTCGTGATGCTCGAGGCGGCGCTGTTTCAACTGCGCGCCGCGGCGAGCGACATCGATCGCGACGTTGCGCCGCAGCTCGCGCTGTGCGTCAACGTGCTGGCGAATGCGATCGCGTCGGGACGCGACGGCGTCAACGCGTCCGTCGCCAGCGACATCGAATTCGCATTCAACGATCTGAGCGCCGCGGTCGACGAGCTGCCGCAAGCTGACGCCGATCGTCTTGCACCGATCATGGCCACGCTTCGCCGCGACGTCGAAGCGCTGACCGCGGCCACCGCGCTCGATCCGGCCGTCATCACGCAGATCCGCGCGCTTCAGGCAAAACTGCGCGAACGGATGAAGGCGATCGAGCGCCAGACGTTCGTCGAAGGTCCCGCGGAAGAACTGCCGCATCCGCCGGAAGCGCTGCGCGATGAAGCGATCCCGATTGCGCGGCAACTCCTCGCCGCCGGCTTCGCAACACCCGCGCTCAACGCGTTGATCTCCGACCCGGAATCGACGCGTCTTCACTCGCTGCGCGACGTCGCCGACGAGCTGGATGTGATCGCCGGTTAACCGTCATTGCGCTACGGCTGAGACCGGTGTACCGTCGTTGCTCGTCCACAAACCGGGAAAGAATAAGGAGAAGGATATGACCCCTCTGTTCACCCTCGCGTTTTTACAGGAATCGACGACCACCACGGGAATCTCGCCGCTCGGCGCCGGCATCGGAATGGGAGTGATGATCTGCTATCTCGCAGTCATCCTTCTGATGGTCATTGGGATGTGGAAGGTGTTCACCAAAGCCGGCAAGCCGGGTTGGGCGGCCATCATCCCGATCTACAACATCATCGTGGCGCTGGAGATCGCCGGGAAGCCGATGTGGTGGGTCATCCTGATGCTCATCCCGGGCGTCAACTTCATCGTGTGGCTGTTCGTTTGCCTCGCCATCGCCGCGAACTTCGGCAAAGGCGCCGGGTTCGGCATCGGCCTCTGGCTGCTGCCGTTCATCTTCTGGCCGATCCTCGGCTTCGGCGACTCCCGCTCCTCGCAATTTGCTACCGCGTAGTTGCTCGTGGGGCCGCCGGAAACGGCGGCCCTACGTTTCGCGAAAGAGCGCGATGATTTTTTCCAATCCGCGCTGATCGTCGCCGTCGAACGAGTCGAGCTGGTCGGAGTCGACGTCGAGCACGGCAATCAACTCACCATCAGGACCGAAGACCGGCACGACGATCTCCGACTTCGAATTCGGATCGCACGCGATGTGGCCGGGAAACTGATTCACGTCGGGGACGATGACGGTCTCGCGCTTCGCCGCCGCCGTGCCGCAGACGCCTTTGCCGAATTCGATCTGCAGACAGCCGACCGTGCCGATGTACGGACCGACGACGAGGCGGTCGCCGCAAACGCGGTAGAAGCCGGTCCAGTAAAAGTGCGGGAACTTGTGCGACAGAACCGAGTTGATCGTGGCCATCAGCGCGATGTCGTCGAGCGATTGACCGCCTTCATCGCGCCAGATGGCGGCGATGGCGTCGAAACATTCTTCGTAGGCAGCGTCTTTCATGCGTTGAGCGCGCGATGGTAGACCGACTCGTATTCGCGCGCCGAGCGTTCCCATGAGAAATCAGCGGCCATGCCGTTCGCCTGCAGCCGGCGCCATGTCTTTGGCTCGCGGTAGTTGAGCATCGCAAGCCAGGTTGCAGTGAAAAAGTCGGCGGCGCTGGTCGACAGAAATCCGAAGCCGTTGGCGGCATCGATGTTCGCGCCGTAAAACGGAATGACCGTGTCCGCCAGTCCGCCAGTGAGGCGAACGACCGGCACCGTGCCGTAGCGCAGCGCGTACATCTGATTGAGACCGCACGGCTCGTACATCGACGGCATGAGCAGGATGTCGGCGCCGGCGTAGATGCGATGCGCGAGCGCGTTGTCGAAACCGATGACGATGCGGCAGGAATCGGGATACTGCGCCCCGATCTGCTGCAGCGCGTTCTCGTAGCGCGGTTCGCCCGATCCGAGAATCACAGCCTGCGCGCCGGCAGCGAGCAGGTGCGGCAGCGCGGCGATCAGGAGATCGATCCCCTTCTGATCGACCAGGCGCGAGATGAACGACAGCAGCGGCGTCTTCGCCTTCAACGGCAGCTTCAGCTCGCGGAGCAGCGCCCGTTTCGACAGGTTCTTCCCCGCCAGCCGCTGCGCCGAAAAATGCGAGCGGATGTTCGGATCTGTCTCCGGATCCCATTCGTCGACGTCGATGCCGTTGACGATTCCCTGCAGCTTGAACGAGAGGCTGCGCACGATGCCGTCCAGCCCCGCGCCATGTCCGTGCGTCTGCATCTCGCGGGCATAGGTCGGCGAAACCGTGGTGACCTGATCGGCCAGGATGATGCCGCCCTTCATCAGATTGATGTTGCCGAAATGCTCGAGCGCGTCGGGCGCCCAGTAGCGGCTGTGCAATCCAAGGCTGGTGAAATGCTCCGTCCCGCTGATGCCCTGGTAGTTGAGATTGTGGATCGTATAAACCGACCGCGCCCGCCCGAACGCACCGCTTCCGCGCAGCCCCGAATGGAGATAGACCGGCAGCAGCGCTGTATGCCAGTCGTGCGCGTGGACGATGTCCGGCGCGATGCCGAGGAGCTCGCATCCGCGGACGACGGCGCGGCAGAAGAAGGTGTAGCGCTCGATGCCGTCGTCGTATCCGTCGAAACGCGGCGAGTAGATGTGCGGACGGTGAAAGTAGTAGTCGTTGGCCACGAGGATGAGCGGGATATCCGTTCCGGGCAGCGTCGTCCGCAGATAATTCGCCTCGCCCACCCAATCGGCCCACGCCACGAGTGTCGTCGGCAGCGCCTCTTCGAGCGCAATCCCGTTTTGAGAAAACCAATCGCGCGCCTGCCGGTAGTACGGCATGAAGATGGCGACGTCATGTCCCAGCTTCGCCAGCGCCTTCGGCAGCGATCCGCAGACGTCGCCCAACCCACCCGTCTTGGCGATGGGCGAAACCTCGGCGGTTGCGAAGAGGATTTTCATGGATGACAACTACTCCACCACGATCGCCGCGTATCCGACCACGTGCGCGTAGTCGCCGTTGATGTCGCCGCTGGTGGCGTGTTTGAGCAGCGTTGCTTGTTTCGCGCCCAGTTGTTTCGCGGCGATGAGCATCGTGGTCGTGGGGATGAAGCCGCACATGGAGATGTCGGCCTCGTCGACGACGCGCCACAGCGCGCGCGGATCGAGCTTCAGCACTTCGTCGATCGCCAACTGGTCTTTGCGCAGCGTCGTCTTCTGATCCTCGTAGTGATTCAGATCGGAGCTGGCCAGGATCCCCACTGGTTCGCCGGCCGCGGCGACGACCGTGGCGATGGCGTGGCCGATCTCTTCGCAGTAGTCGTAGCGGTTCGCGCCGAGGCAGATCGGGACGAAGGTGAAATCGCCGAGGATCTGCTGGAGGAACGGGAGCTGAACCTCCAGCGAATGCTCCCGCGCATGCGCGCGTGAATCCTCGGCCAGGAGCTGCGACTGCTGCATCAGCGCGTCGGCCAACGGCGTGTCAATCGAAACGCTGCCGAGCGGCGTGCGCCATGCGCCGTCGCGATTGATCGCCGCAAAGTGACCGAATCCAGTGTGATTCGGACAGAGGATGATGAAACGGCGCGGCAAATCGGCGAATGAATAGAACGCCGCGGCCACATGTCCGCTGTACATCAGTCCCGCGTGCGGAACGACGGCGCCGATGAAACGCTCCTTCGATTCCGGCTCCGGATTCTCGGCGATGCACTCCGAGACCTGAGCCGCGAGCCGCTCCGGCGTTCCCTCGTAGAACGTGCCGGCGACGGCGGGCGGGCGGATTTCCATCGCATAACGTTATCGCATCCGGCGGCGCAGGCTCACTCCTTGCCTTTATAGTTGAGCCATGACCGAAATCCGCCGTGAAGGCGAACGGCGCGCGAAATTCAAAACGAACTTCGCACAGACGCGCCAGATCGTCTGGAGCTGGCTGACCGATCCGGCCGTCCTGCTCTACCGGCGCGAAGCGCACGGACGCAAGCGCGCCCGCGTGACGACGGTCGAATTTTTTCTCTTCGTGCGCGAAGTGACGCGCGAGTTCTACGACATCGAAGGGACGTCGCGCGCGGCGTCGCTCGCCTACACCACGCTGCTCTCGCTCATCCCGCTGCTGGTCGCGTTCACGCAGGCGCTGCAGCGCTACTTCCGCAACCTCTTTCCGAACTCGCAGGCGCAGATCGACAACATCCTCAACAACGTCATCCCGTATCAGTCGCCGGTCATTTCGTACCACATCGCGAAATTCGCCGAGAACGCGCAGGCGGCGTCGACGTTCGGCGTCATCATCTTCATCGTCATCACCTTCCGTCTCTTCCTGGCCGTCGAGACGACCATCAATCAGATCTGGAAGGTTCGCAGCGTCCGCGGCTACCGCCAGAAAATCATCGCCTTCACGATGCTCTTTTTCTGGGGGCCGGTGCTGATGGCGATCTCCTTCACCACCACGAACACGCTGGAGAAGAACCGCTATCTGCGCATTCTGTTCAAGCGCGACATCATTTTTCACATCGCGCCGATCGCGGTGTTGTTCATCGCCTTCACGATGTTGTTCTGGCTGGTGCCGTCGACGCGCGTGCGCTTCAGTTCCGCCGCCGTCGGCGCCATCGTGACGACGTCGCTCTTCACGCTGGTGCGATTCGGATTCGGCATTTACGCCGACCACCTTTTCCACGGACGCTTCAATCTGATCTACGGCGCGCTCGGGTTGGCGATCATCTTTCTCATCGCCATCCAGATCCTCTGGGTGGTCATCCTCCTCGGCGTGGAGATCAGTTTCGTCTATCAGAATCTCTACGGATTGCTGCGCGCGACCGAGCAGCAGGTGCAGGACGAGCCGCGCTTCGATCTCTATTTCGGCCTGCGCGCGCTGATCGAGATCGCCCGCCGCTTCGACCGGCGCGAGGAAGCGCCGTCGTCGTACCGGCTGGCCGAGCAGTTCGGAACGACCGATTCGCAAATGCTGCGCGTCCTTCGCAAGCTCGAAGACGCGCAGTTGGTGAAGGAGATCGGCGGCGACTGGGCCGGCTTCGTTCCAGGCTGCGATCCCGATCGCATCACCATCGAAGAGGTGGTGTCGCAGGTGGAAGGGTTAAAGCGCGACGTCCCCGAGATTCACATGGAAGACAACGAGCGGACGGTGATCGGCGATCTCTTCACGAAGCTCAGCACGTGCCTGAACAACGCGCTCGATCACCACACGATCGGCCAGCTCGTGCGCGAGCTGTACGGCGAGCGCGCACCGTCGCGCTCCGGCGATCTGCCGGCAGGCGACGCGCCGGTTCATCCGTTGACGTGAGTTTCTCTCCTCATGGCGCGCATCCGCCGGATTCTGCGCAGCGTCTCGTATGCGACGGTCGTCGTCGTCACCCACACCGTTCCGACGGTGACGCCGGCCAGCACGTCCGAAATCCAGTGGACGCCGAGGTAGACGCGGGAGAGGGCCACGGAGGCGACGAGGGTGTAGAGAAAGGCCATGGCCGCCGCCTTGGCGGGCCAGCTTCGAATGGCGCGGAAGGCGAGATACGCGAGCGCGCCGAAGGCGACGGCGGAGCCCATGGCGTGACCGCTCGGGAACGAGTAGCCGTTCGCGCGGCGCAGCATCTCGGCGGCAATGGGGCGGGCGCGGGCGAAGTAGCGCTTCAACTCCAGATTCAGCAGAGCGCCACCGCCGGCCGTGACGGCGAGGTAGATCAGCCAGCGCCAGCGGCGTTGGATGGCCAGGAAGATTCCGATGATCGTCAGCAGCACGGCCAGGCCGAACGGGCCGCCGATGATGGTCATGGTCGTAAAAAACGTGGTCGCGCCGGCAGTGCGCTCGTGCACTGCCCAGTCGTGAATCGACAGGTCGATCTTCTGCAGCGCTGCGTTATTGCCGTGCACCTTTTCGGCGAGATCGATGAACGCGTCGCCCGCCCAGGCCGTGAAAAGCACGCCGCCGATGAGGATCGCCGCGACCGGCAGGTAGTTCTTGAAACGATCGCGCGTCGTCGACACGAAGCGCGTCACGCGTGCGTTGCGCGCGATCAGCCGCGCCAGCAATCGCCCGAGGTGACGAACCGCCGGCAACGCGGCGTAGACGACCGCCCAGAGAATCAGGAAGGTGACGGCGAACGCGACGAACAGCATGGCCGCGAATCAGAGCACGGAGAATGCCGGTTTATCGCTCGTTCATCCATGCCACGCAGCGTTCCAGGCTGGCGTGCATCGCCGCGGCGTCGAGATGGATCGGCCGGCCGTGTCCGGGCAGCACCCATTCGAAGCGATGGTCGAGCAGGCGCTGCATCGAGCGGATCTGCTCCGTCCACGAATACCAGCAGGCGCTGCGGAAGGCGTAGAGGTGTCCGCGTTGCTCGCTCCAGGCGAGGTGATCGCCGGTGAAAAGGTACGTGTCGCGGTACAGAAAAACCGCGTGCCCTTTCGTGTGACCGGGCGTCGGAATCATCAGCATGCCGCCGCCGAGGTCGATCGGATCGTGTCCGGCCGGTTGAAGCTCGATCGACGCCGTGCGGGGGTGCACGTCGTCGCGATGCAGCACGCGCTCGCATCCGAAACGCTCCGCGAAACGGGCGTGATCGGCGACGTCGTCTTGATGCGTGAGCAGCATCCGCGACGCGCCTCCCATCGCCGCGATGTTCTTGACCAGCGGCCCCGAAAATCGGGGCGAGTCGATGAGGATGTTCCCCTGTGGCCGCCGAACGAGATAGCTGATCGCGCCGAACGACGACTCGGAAGCGTAGCCGCAGCGGTAGACGTCGCCATCGACCAGCTCCGGCAACGACGCCAGCGCCGGACGCATGTCGTGTTTCGCGATCGATCCAATCGACGCGGTCGGACACGAGATCAGCGCCTTCTGCGCCGCGAGAAGCTCGTCATCATTCGCAGGCTGGTGAAAGACGGACGATTGATCGCCCGAATCGCTAAAAACCGTCGGCGCGAAGATGCGGCAGGCGTCGCAATCGATGCAGGTGGAATCGACGTAAAAATCGCCGGGAACGTTCTCGGGAAGCCTCTTCGCCAGCTCGGCCACGGGCATCGAAACGACGATCCGCCAAGGGCAATTTCGAGCATGCGTTGTGGCATCATGTGGACCTCATGACTCAGGCAGCAGAGTCGCTTCGTGCCGAAATCCTTCCTCTGACGTCCTTCGTCGACGACGGTCGCACGCTATGGCTATCGAAGCCGTTGCCGCTTCAGGTCTCTGTCGAGGACGGCGCGTATTTCGTCGAGAACGAACCACTGCACCTTTTTGCGAAGGCGGCTTCGATCGACGAAGCCGTCGAAGCGTTTGCCGCCGATCTCGCTTACTACTGGCGCTACTACAACTCTCTCCGCGATGACGAAGTTGCGGGCGAAGGCGTCGAGCTGAAGCGAATCTACGAAGGTCTCGTAAGGCCTGAATGAAGCCGTTTCCAGCGCGCGAGGTCGATGCCGCTCTGCTGCGAAAAGGCTTCGTCAAGAGGCAAGGCGACCACGCCTACTACCACTTCAAATACCGCGGCTATGACGTCGGCGTTTCGACGAAGATCTCGCACGGCGAGAAGGAAATCGGACCCGGCTTGAGCCGGCGAATGCGCGCGCAAATGCGGTTGGAGACCAACGTCGACTTCGGGCGCTTCGTCGATTGTCCGTTGACCTTCGAAGAATACGTCGCGCTGTTGAAGCGGCTCGGCATCGTCAGCGACGACTGAGCGCTCGGAATGACGGCGCTTCCTTCGCGTTTCTAGTCCCGCATGTTCGACAACCTGCAGGACAAGATGGATCGGGTCTTCAAGACCCTGCGCGGCGAGGCGGCCCTCAACGAGTGGCACATCGACAACGCGCTGAAGGAAATCCGCGTCGCGCTGCTCGAGGCCGACGTTCATTTCAAGACGGTCAAAGAGTTCACCAACCGCGTCCGCGAGAAAGCGGTCGGCCAGGACGTCCTGACGGCGTTCTCCCCCGCGCAACAGGTCACGAAAGTCGTCCGCGACGAGCTTCAGGAGCTCCTCGGCGGGAACGAAGTTGGCCTCGCTCTGGTCGGGTCTCCGGCCGTGGTGATGATGGTCGGACTCCAGGGCTCCGGTAAGACGACCACCTCGGGCAAGCTGGCGCTGCATCTCAAGAATCGCGGACGCCGTCCGCTGCTCGTGCCGTGCGACGTCTATCGTCCCGCCGCCATCGAACAACTGCGCATCGTCGCCAAGGGCGTCGGCGTTCCCTTCTTCGAGATCGGCGACGATCGCGATCCACTTTCGATCGCCCGCCGCGCCACCGCGGATGCGCGCACGCTGCTCTACGACACCGTCATCCTCGATACCGCCGGCCGGCTGCACATCGACGCCGAGTTGATGGCCGAGCTCGACACGATCAAGCGCGATACGCGTCCGAGCGAAATCCTGTTCGTCGCCGACGCCATGACCGGCCAGGACGCGGTCAAGTCGGCCAAAGAATTCGACGACCGCCTCGGCGTCACCGGCATCGTCCTGACGAAACTCGACGGCGACGCCCGCGGCGGTGCGGCGCTCTCCATCAAGTCAGTCGTCAATCGTCCGATCAAGCTGGTCGGCGTCGGCGAAAAGTATGCGGACCTCGACGTCTTCCATCCCGACCGGATGGCCTCGCGCATCCTCGGCATGGGCGACGTTCTCTCGCTCATCGAGAAGGTCGAATCGGACATCGACCGCAAGGAAGCCGAGCGCCTCGCGCAGCGCGTGGCCAAAGATAAGTTCACGCTCGAAGACCTGCGCTCGCAGCTCCAGCAGGTCAAGAAAATGGGCCCGCTGTCGTCGCTCGTGAACATGCTCCCCGGCGCGGGCAAGATCAGCGAAGAGGACATCGACGAGAAGGCGATCGTGCGCATGCAGGCCATCCTCGACTCGATGACAAAGAAGGAGCGCGAGTTCCCGCAGCTCATCGACGGCAAACGCAAAAAGCGCATCGCCAAAGGCTCCGGCACCTCGGTGCAACAGATCAATCAGCTGCTGAAGCAATACCTGCAGATGAAGAAGATGATGCGCACCTTCTCCAAAGGCTTCGGCGCCAGGAAGTTCGGCAAGATGATGAAGGGGATGCCGCCGGGCTTGATGGGGTAGCTGTCATCCTGAACCGACGGAGGCGTCATAGCCGCGGGCGGAGCGCTACGCCGTCGTAGTTTCAAACACTTACGTAGCAACCGAGCGGTGGGATGACCGCTCACCAGCGATTGGTGACTGCTCACCAGCGATTGGTGACTGCTCACCAGCGATTGGCGACCGCTCACCAGCGGTTAGCGACCGCTCACCAGCGATTGGCGACCGCTCACCAGCGGTTGGCGACCGCTCACCAGCGATTGGCGACCGCTCACCAGCGATTGGCGACCGCTCACAAGCGGTTGGCGACCGCTCATCAGCAGTTGGCGACCGCTCACCAGCGGTTAGCGACCGCTCATCAGCAGTTGGCGACCGCTCACCAGCGGTTAGCGACCGCTCACCAGCGGTTAGCGACCGCTCATCAGCGGTTGGGCGACCGCTCACCAGCAGTTGGCGACCGCTCCGTGCATGATTTCCTCGCTACCTCTCAGGAGACAGATCGGAATGAGAGCATGGCCATTGCGGTTTCACGCCCCGGTTCGGTAGGATAGCCGGCCCTATTCACGAAGGAGCATCACCGACATGTTGAAGATTCGCCTGCGCCGTCAGGGCGCGACCCACTCGCCGTTCTACCGCGTCGTCGTTTCCGACTCGCTCAAGACGCCGAGCAACGCCACGGTCGAACAGATCGGCCACTACGATCCGAAGAAGAATCCGGCCGACGTCAAAATCGACACCGCCCGCGTCGATTACTGGGTCAGCAAGGGCGCCCAGCTCTCGCCGACCGTGAAGTCGCTTCTCAAGAAGAACAAAGTCGCGTAACTTCCGTCCATGGAAGAGCTGATCGAGTTCGTCGCCAAGTCGCTCGTCGATGACGCCGAGGCGGTGAACACGCATGTCTACAACCGCGGCGATCAGACCGTGGTCGAGCTGGAAGTCGCCCAAGCCGACCTCGGCAAAGTGATCGGCCGCCAGGGCCGCACGGCGCGCGCCATGCGCACGCTGCTCTCCGCTGCCGGCCACAAATCGCGCCGCCGTTACACCCTCGACATCGTCGACTGACGCATGTCCGGCGACCGCATCGCCCTCGGCATCATCCGCAAGGCGCACGGTGTCCGCGGCGAAGCGAGCATCGAAGCGTGGTCCGATTCTCCCGAGCGGTTCACCGAGGTTTCCGCGGTAACGCTCGTATCGCCGGATGAGTCGTCGACGCGCGATGCGACGATTGAATCCGTCCGCATCCACGCCGGACGGGCTCTCGTGAAGTTCTCCGGAATCAGTTCGCCCGAGGAAGTGCAGTTGCTGCAGAACTGGACTGTGGAAGTTCCCTCGTCCGAGGCGCGGAAACTCGATGAGGATGAATACTTTCTCCACGACCTCGTCGGGTTGCGTCTCATCGATGCCGAAGGCATTGAGCGCGGAAAAGTGATCGAGATTGAGGAAACGGGCGGAGGGGTGTTGCTGGTGGTCGAAGGACCGCGTGGAAAGTTTGACGTCCCGTTTGCGGCCGATATCTGCACGAAGGTCGATCTCGATGCAAAGACGATTGCCGTCAACCTTCCGGACGGTATCGAAGACCTGTAGTCCACCGCCGCGATAGCGGCATCAGAGGATAGCCAGGGGTTCGAGCGAAGCGAGTACCCCTGGAAAGTAAAGATTGGTAGTGGTTCGTGCCGCGTCAGCGGCACCAGACGCGTGGCACTTCTTGTGCCGCTAGCGCGGCACACATAGAAGACGCCGTTTTCCTTTCGAGGGGTGTTCGCTTCGCTCTCACCCCTCGCTACCGTCTGAAGCCGCTCCGCGGCACAAACGATCGGCGCCAGACCGCTGGTATCGTTGGCCGTCGTGCGAATTGATTTCGTCACTATCTTCCCCAAAATGTTCGAGCCTCTGCTTGCCGAGGGGGTCATCGCGCGTGGGGTGAAGGCTGGGTTGCTGGACGTCCGCGTTTGGGATTTGCGCGATTACGCGACCGATCGGCATCGCTCGACCGATGATGAGGCATATGGCGGCGGTCCGGGGATGGTGATGCTGGCGGAGCCGGTGCTGCGATGCGTCGATGCCATCGGCGCGGGACACGTCGTCATGACGTCGCCGCAGGGACGGATTTTTACGCAGAGCGTTGCGCTCGAGCTGGCGCACAAAGAACACATCGTCATCCTCTGCGGGCGTTACGAGGGGTTCGATGAACGGATCCGCGAGGCTCTGCAGCCGGATGAGATTTCCATCGGCGATTTCGTCGTTTCGGGCGGCGAATTGCCGGCCATGCTCATCGCGGACGCGGTCGGGAGGATGATCGAAGGGGTGGTCGGGAACAGCGGGTCGGTGGAGGAGGACTCCTTCTTTCGGGGGCTGCTCGACTATCCGCATTACACGCGCCCCGAGGAATTGCGGGGGATGCGGGTGCCGGACGTGCTGCTGTCCGGACATCATGAGAAGATTCGTAAGTGGCGGAAGGAACAGAGTTTACGCGCCACGCTGGCCAAGCGGCCGGACCTTTTGGAGAACGCGGATCTCGACGGCGAAGCGCGCGGCATCCTGGAGCGGATTCGGCAGGAATGACTCCGCCCGATATGCCGTTCAAGGAGTTCCCGCGGTAGCACCTCCGCCAGCGGCTTGCCTAAAGTCCACAAATCGGCGATCCTTGCGGGCTCGCTTCAGAACACTAGGAAGGTTGTCAAAATGGCTCAGGATTTCATGAAACTCGTCGAATCGCGTGAGGCGCGGACCGACATCCCGAACTTCGCTCCGGGAGACACGGTCAAAGTCCACGTGAAGGTCAAAGAAGGCGACAAAGAGCGCATCCAGATCTTTCAGGGTCTGGTGATCTCGCGTAAAGGCGGCGGCGCGCGGCAGATGTTCACCGTCCGCAAAATCTCCGGCGGAATCGGCGTGGAGCGTATGTTCCCTCTGAACTCCCCCAGCATCGATCACATCGAGGTTGAACGCCATGGCCGGGTCCGCCGCGCGAAGCTCTATTACCTCCGGGATCTCCGCGGGAAAGCAGCCCGCATCGAAGAAAAGCGCAAACGCTAAACCGAAACCGGCCGAACGGCTGGTGACGAACCTCTTCGCGGAGTTGGCGCGTATCGCTGAGATGTCAGCGGTCGAGCGCCGGCTCCGCGATTCCGGTTTCAGGGCGATTGCCGGCACGGACGAAGTCGGCCGCGGTTGTCTGGCCGGTCCCGTCGTCGCCGCGTGCGTCATCCTCGACACCGAGCCGACCCTCGTCGGCGTCAACGACTCCAAGCTCGTCGATCACGACGACCGCATCGACGTCTGCCGGCTCATCCTCCGCCGCGCCCGCGCCTGTGCCGTCGGCGTCATCGAGCCGCAGACCATCGACGCCATCAACATCCTGCAGGCCAGCAAGCGGGCCATGATCGCCGCGGTCGAGAACCTCGAAATCCGTCCCGACATCCTGCTGCTCGACGCCGTGACCATCGACATGGATCTGCCGCAGGTGCCGCTGATCGGAGGGGACCGGCGGAGCGTTTCCATCGCCGCGGCGTCGATCGTGGCGAAGGTCTATCGCGATCTGTTGATGGAGTCGTATCATGACCTCTACCCTGTCTATGATTTTCGACACAACCGAGGGTACGCGACTGAGGGGCATCAGGCAGCGCTGAAACTCTACGGCCCCTCGCCGATTCACCGCAGATCGTTCGAAGGGGTGGACGAGCCGATGTTGCTGTTCGTGCGGAACGGAGCCGATGGCGATCCAACGCGATAAAATCATCGCCAGCGCCGAAAAGCTGGTTGCGAAGGGGAAGATCGAGCCGGCGATCAAAGAATACGAGCGCCTTCTCGACGATAACCCCAGCGATGTCAACACCCTGAATCGCATCGGCGACCTCTGGGTGCGCATCAATCGCAACGACGAAGCGGTCAAGGTTTTCGGCAGGATCGCCGATCACTACTCGCGCGACGGCTTCTTCCTCAAAGCCATCGCCATCTACAAAAAGATCAACAAGCTCGATCCCTCCAAGCTCGACATCTACGCCAAGCTGGCCGATCTCTACGGCAAACAGGGGCTGGCCATGGAGGCCAAGAGCCAGTACCAGGTGCTCGCCGACTACTACCTCAAGCACGGCGATCCGGGGAACGCGCTGTCGATTTACCGGAAGATCTCCGAGCTCGACCCGAACTCCATCAACGTCCACGTCAAGCTGGCCGACCTCTACTCGCAGAACAACCAGACCAAGGAAGCGCTCAAAGAGTACGACCGCGTCGGCCGGATGCTGCTCAAACGCGGCATGCTCGACGAGGCCGTGCAGGTCTTCAAGAAAGCGCTGAAGATCGACGCCAGCAACATCGAGCTGGTCGAATCGCTGGTCACCGCGCTGGTTGAAGCGAAGGACTACGACAACGCCATCCAGATCGTGCAGACGTCGCTCGAGTCGGCGTCCGACAACGCGCGGCTGCTGGCCATCTACGGCCGCATCCTGCTGGCGAAGGGCGATACGCGCGGCGCGCGCGCCGCGCTCGAGCGCGCTCTCGCGCGCGATGCGAACGACGTCAGCGTTCGCGAAGCATTGGCCGATCTTTACCTCCGCATCGACAATGCCGACGGCGCGCTGGAGATGCTCAGTCCCGTCGTCGAAAAAGCGGTCGGACGCGGCGAGCGCGGCACGGCGGTCGAGATGCTCAACCGCATCCTGCGCGTCGACGCCGGCCACACGCCCACGCTGGAACGGCTGGTCGCGCTCTATTCGCGGCTCAATGAGGAGACCAACATCCTCTCCGCGATGAGCAGCCTGGCCGAGGCGCATGTCGCGAAGGGTCGTTTCGAAAATGCGGCCGAGGTGCTGGAGAAACTGATCCAGCGCGAGCCGCAGAATGCGCAGCATCGAACGAAGCTGCAGTTTGTCCGCACGCAGATTGGCGGCGTCGACACGATGCCGGCGCGGCCGACGCAACCCGAGGTTCCGGCGGCGCCGCTTTCGATGGAGATCGAAGAGCCGGAGCCGTCGTTCGATTCCTTCGACGAAGGGCCTGCGCTCTCCTTCGATCTCGACGCCTCGGAACCTCTCGAGCTCGATCTCGATACCAGCTTCGAGCCGCCACCGCCACCGCCGCCTCCCGTTGCTCCGCCGCCGCCACCGCCTGCACGAACGCCGACGTTGTCGCGGTTGCAGTCCGCGGTCGAGCAGGCCGCGGCCGAAATCGACGAAGACGTCGCCGGCGAGGATCTCGACTTCATCACCGAGCACCTCACCGAGGCCGAGGTTTTTGCTAAGTACGGCCTGACCGAAAAGGCGACCGAACACCTTCGCGCCATCATCGAGCGCGCGCCGAAACATCTGGCCGCGCACGAGAAGCTGTACCGCCTGCTGCTCGATGACGGCGACGTCGAAGGCGCGCGCGCCGCCGCCAGTCAGTACACGGCCGTCCTGCAGGAACGGGGCGATACGGCCGCGATCAGTCGCATTCAGGACGAGTTCATGATGCGCGGCCACACGTTGCAGGCGCCGCCTCCGCCTGCGCCGAAGCCGCCCGAGCCGCGCGTCCCGACGATGGAACGCGCCATGCCGGCGCCGGTCGAAATCGAGGAGGAGCTGAGTTTCGACCTCGACACCGGCGCGCCCGAATTCACCATGCCCGCGCCCGAGGCGGAACCGGAGCCGGCGTTCTCGTTCGACCTGCCGGAGCCTGAGCCGGAGCCCGCCATCGAGTTCCCGTCATTCGAACCGGAACCCGAACCCGAGCCAGTGCTGACATTCGACGAGCCTGCAATCGAAGAGGAGTTCTCGTTCGAGCCAGCACTCGATCAACCGACCGAGCAGCCGGTTTTTGCTCCCGAGCCGTTCGTCGACTCTCCCTCGGCCGAGGAGCTCCGCGAGCTCGATTTCTACATCGAGCAGGAGCTTTTCGACGAAGCAAGGCAAAAGCTCGACGCGCTCGCCGCAACCTTTCCAGGCAACGACGCAATCAGCGAGCGCAAGTCGCGCTACGAGAGCGCGCTCGCGTCAATCACGGCCGCTCCCGCGCCTGCGCCTGATTCGTTCGCGCCGGCCGTGCTGTCGCGCGATGAAATCGAGAGCGAGCTTCTCTCCGCTCTCCCCGACGACGACGAAGACTTCTTCACTCCCGCGCCGCCGCCTCCTCCACCTCCTCGCGCGGCCGCGCCTACGCCTCCACCTCCCGTGCACGAAGAAAATCTCTTCGCCGATGAGGATGATTTTTTCGATCTCGCTGCCGAACTGGAGTCGGAGCTGGAGGAAGAATCGGAAGAAGTCTCTCTCAGTGAAGAGGAGCAGTCGCTCGAAGAGATTTTCAAGGAGTTCAAAAAAGGTGTCGAGCAACAACTCGATTCCGAGGATTACGACACGCACTACAACCTCGGCATCGCCTACAAGGAAATGGGCCTGATCGACGAAGCCATCGGCGAGTTTCAACTCGCCTCGAAGGATCCGAAGCGCGCCGTAGAGTGCGCGTCGATGCTCGGCCTCTGCTTCCTCGAAAAAGGGATGCCGCAACTGGCGATCAAGTGGTATCGCAAGGGGCTGGAGATGCCGGAGATCCTGGCCGAGGAGAACGTCGGCCTGCTCTACGACCTCGGATCGGCATACGTGGAAGTCGGCGACACCGAAAATGCGCAAAAGGCGTTCGAGGAGGTTTACAGTTTGAGTCCGAACTACCGCGACATCGTGACGCGCATCAAACAGCTCGAAGACGCCCGCCGATGAACAACACGCTCGAATCCGTCCTTCGCTTCGTCAATCTGACCACCTCCGGTCTACTGGCCGGCTCGCTCGGCTTCGGCGAGCAGGCGCTCGTGCCCGGCTGGCGCAACGAACTGCCCCAACACGGCGATCATCGCGCCCGCGCCATCGCGGCGTTGACCGACGCCACGAATTACTTCAACGCCATCGGCCCGGTCGCGCTCGGGACGGCGGTGACGCTCGCCGTCGGATCGCGCGGCGTGAAACCGGTCAAGCGCCTCCTCGACGCCGCGTCGGCGATCAGCCTCGCCGGCGTGCTCGCGGCGACGATCATGGTCACAGTGCCGATCAACAAGGAGCTGGAAGGTCAGGCGCCGACCGACTATCCAAGCGACCGCTCGCAGTCGCTGGCGAAGAACTGGTCGCGCGCGCACGCGGTGCGCACGACGTTGGGCGTGAGCGCGTTTCTGTGCGCGGTGGCGTCGAATCTCGCGCGGCAAAAGGCTTAAACCACAGAGGCACAGAGTACACAGAGAAAACCTCTGTGTCTCTGTCGTTCAAGATTTTTTGAAATGATCAAACCCCCGCGGCTCGAGGATTTCGCCGTTAATCCGCACGCCGCGCTCTTGCGTGATGCGACCGACTGCGTAAACCGGACGTCCCACGCGCGAGCTCAGCTCCGATTCGCGGAGCGGCGACGTAAATAGCAGCGCGTACTCCTCGCCGCCGTGCAGCACCGCGTCGCGAACATTGATGCCGAGGCGCGGACCGAAGCGAGGGAGGTCGGGGAAGGGCGGGATGCGATCGCCGTCGATCAATGCGCCGGCGTTCGAGGCGTGGCAAAGATGGTGAAGATCGGTGGAGAAACCGTCCGAGACGTCGATGCAGCTCGTGGCCACGCCGGGAAGTTTCATGCCGAGGGCGACTTCCGCTTCCGGTTCGAGATGGCGGCGTTTCGCCGATTCGATGAACTCGCGTTCCGCGTAGTCGGCGCCTTCGGTTCCGCGTTGCAGCAGTGACAATCCTGCCGCAGAGCCGCCGATGGGGCGACTGAGATAAATGCGATCACCGCGCCGCGCGCCGCTGCGCAGAATCGGCTGCGCTGCCTCGCCGATCAGCGTGATGGAGATGAAGAGCGTCTCCGATCGCGAGAGATCGCCACCGGCGATCTCGACGTCCTTCTCTTTCGCAGCGATCGCGAGTTCTTCGATGACCGTCGATGCATCTTCTTCGCTGGGCGATCCGATCGCGACGATCGCGTATCGCGGCCGGCCTCCCATCGCGGCGACGTCGGAGAGGTTGATGGTCAGACTCTTCCGCGCGATCAGTCGCAGCGGGATGGCGCGCGTGAAGTCGACGTTCTCGACGAGCACGTCGTTCGTGATGACCTGCCTGCCGATGATCGCGGCATCGTCCCCGGTTCGCGGAAAGAGCTCGCGGATGCGGGCGATCAGATCGCGTTCGCTCATCGCCGAATCACCGGCACGATCGGTTCCAACGGCCGATCGAAGGTCTCGCCGCGATAGGTGACCGCTTCGAGAAACAGTCCGGACGGCGGCGCAGTGGGCTCGACGTTCGCCGCGTTTGCATTCAGCCTCGCCGCCATCTCCTCGGCTGTCGCATTTCCGCGCCCGATCTCGACCAGGAACGCCGTCAACTTGCGCACCATCTTCCAGAGAAAGTGCGAGGCCTCGATGCGGAAGAGAATCAGATCGCCGTTCGCCACGAGGCCGCATCGCTCGACGACGACGATGCGCGACTCTTCTTCCTTCAACCGCTTGTCGCTGAAGGCGCTGAAGTCGTGCCGCCCTTCGAGCATCGCGGCCGCACGCGCCATGTTTTTGACATCCAACCGATCCTTGATCCACCAGACGAACGGCTTGGCGAAGGCGGTGCGGCGCGTGGCGATCTGGTAGAGGTAGACGCGCGAGACGGCATCATGCCGCGCGTGAAAACGATCGTTCGCACGCGACGCGGCGACGATGCTGATGTCGTGCGGCAGAAGATCGTTGATCTTGCGCGAGAGCTGGAGCGGATCGACCGCTTTGTGCGCGCGCAGATGCGCGACCTGCGCGGCGGCGTGAACGCCGGAATCGGTGCGCCCCGCGCCGCCGATGTCGCAGTCGCCGAGGACTTGTGTGGCCGCGCGCAGCAGGTGGCCCTGGATCGTTTTCGGCGTGTTACCCTGCGCCTGCCAGCCCGAGTACCGCGTTCCCTCGTACTCGATCGTGAGCTTGTAAGTCGGCATGCGGCCCGCGTCGTTCCAGGTTGTCGGTGATCTCTTTGCGGTCGTCTGGGACGACGGCCACGAATCATACTATCCGCTCGAAGCGCTGCGCCGGGCCTGTCCCTGCGCCGCCTGCTCGGGCGAGCCCGATCTCTTCGGCCGGATGTCGTCCGGACCGCCACCGCGCTACACGCCCGCATCGTTCCAGCTCGAATCCGTCATCCCGATCGGCAACTACGCCCTGCAGCCGAACTGGATGGACGGTCACACCTACGGGATCTGGACATACGAGAACCTGCGCCGTTTCTGCGACTGCGGCTCGTGCCGTTGACGAAGAATTCGCGTTTTTTTAATCATCTCTCTTTTTCGTCTGCTATTATCGAACTCGTCCAATCGTCCACCTTTTCAGGAGGAATCGCGCGCGATGGCAGTTTGCTGGCGATGCCCGAGTTGCAGCGAGATCAGTTGCGAAGATGACGTGCACGTCACCGGCAACCCGGTGGCCTGCGATCACTGCGAGCGCCCGTTCCCGCAGCAGGAAACGCTCTGCACCGTCTGCGACGCGCCGAATCCCTGGACCCGCCGCGACACCCTCCACTTCCTCTGCCGCGAGTGCGGCACCGCGCAAACGTACTTTTCGCACCTTCCGATGGCGGGCTGATTAACGAACGGCGCGCGTCCGCCCCGGCGAATTCTGCGGATCGGGCGAGGCGAACGTCCGCAGGAAAAGTCGCGGCCCGACCAGGACCTCGTCGTCGTAACCTCCGCTGTAGACGAAATATGTGTTGCGCGCTGAGGCGGTCAGTGTCACCTGAAGCGGCCTCGTGAAGCTGGGGAGGATTAATCGAAGCGCAACGTTCTGATGAAGATTCGTCAGCGACGTCACATGTGCGGTTGGTTCCGGAACGATCTTGCTCCAGAAGAGGCGGCCGCTCGTTTCGCTCGCCGGCTCGACGAAATACAAACCGTTGTTCACGACCGCCACCGGCAGAAGCTCGTACACGGTCTCGCTCGTCATGATGCTTCTGCCGCCGTTCACGGGCGGCGTTTCCAGTACCGAGCCTCCCGCGGTAATCCGTCCGGCAAACAGGTTGCGATCCAACGAGTAGAGGAAGAGAGAGTTGTCATTTGCGACAGAGAAGGAAAGTGCCGCAGTAAGGCCGAAAGAGTGGGCTAGAAGCATCTGAGAAATGACGTTTCCGGTAGGGGTCGTACGCACCAACAGATCACTCTGGGCGGCAAAGTTACAGTCCGGGAAGAAGCACTTAGCCGGAGCCAAACGCCAGGTCACGCTGCATCCGGCCGTGGTACATGAGACGGCGGGCGAGTCGGGAGGATTGTCCGGTTTCATGAGCTGTCGATCGATGATCACCGTGCCGTCCGGAGCAACGCTCGAAATCGTGATCGCGCTTATCCCTGTCGTCGCAACGACATATGCCTGGCCGCTCCAGCCGGCGGCGATTGACTCGACGGTAAATCCAAAAGGAGTGACGACGATCGGCGTGGAATCGAGCACGCCTTCGAGTGTCACGCGCCGAGCAACGAGGCGGCCTAGAGCATCGACCCAGGCGACGAAGAAATCCCTTCCATTCGACACGGTCGCGGTGGCGGTCCGCAAGTCTGCATCGCCGAGGTCGATGGGCGAGCCTAGTTGTCCATCGGCAGCGATGAAGACAGCGCGCACGACCGCATGATCGAAGCCGGTGCTTTCGCGCCACGTAACCACAGAGAGTGTTCCGTTCGAAGCGATGGAACTGCTCGCCTGCTCGAGCGCGGAGCTGGCGATGACGGCTTCGCGCCGGTTTGGAGGCTCGGCATCGAGCTGGGGCAGCGACTTGAAAATGGTTGCTACCGTGCGCCATTCACCGTGATTGAAGTCGTGAACGCCGATGATGATGATCGTGTCGCGTCCGTTTGAAGCGATGGCGAATGCGGTCGGCGACTGCGCCGGCTGTAGTGGAGCAATCGTGACCGGTGCAGCATCAAGCGGTACTCCCGCGGCATCCACGCGGGCGGCGGCTGTTGCGCGAGCGATGCCGGAATCGCCGCTCCAGACGATTGTGTAGGCACTATCCGACCAGCTCGCGACTACCACTCCGGCGAAGCCAACGGCGGCACGACGCGCCGCAGTCGCGTTGCCGCTGACCGCATCGACGACCTGGTAATCGACTCCGGAAGAAGCGGACATGACGATGAGGAATCCGGATCCATTCGAAGCGGTGGCAAGCCGATCTGCGCCTTGCATCGTGCGCGACGTTTCGACGATGCCGTTCGCGCCTACGAGGACATACGTGCCGTTCCCGGAAACGCCGCCATCGCTTGCGTATGCGACCAGATAGCGATCGCCGTTGGATGCAACGGATACCGCGCCAAAGCCGGCATTCGGAATGTCGCGCTCGAAAGCCAGCGGCGTGCCGTCCGGCGCGAGCAGCCGGAAGCGATTCCGTGCGGTGAGAAGAAATACCGATTTGCCGTTCGTGGCCAGCGGCGCAGCCATCGACGCGTTACTGATCCTGTTCGTTTGCGGTTCGAGTGGCCGGCCGTCGCGTGAGAATCCGCGCGTGATGAGCGAAGTCCCCGATTGATACGCGACGAGAAAGTTGCCTCCGACGAAAACGACGTCCGGAGTTCCGATGTTGCCGTCCGCACCCGACGCGAAAAGGATGCTCGGACGATCGAGCAACTCGCCGTCCGGCGAGATGCGCCCACCGCCGATCACGTAAGTGTTGTCGGTCACGGGGGTTCGCCAGACCGCGAAAAAATTCTTTCCGTCGGACGCGACGCGCGCCCAATCCTGCCGTGGAGGTGCGGCGCCGTACACGACCGGCGCCAACGGCTGGTCGCTCCGGATCGCGCTCAGCGCCGGCATCGCGGCGAGCAGCAGCAATACCGCCATCGTTCGCATGCGCGACACGGTACCGCAATCGAATCGGAGCCGCTATGATCCCCACCCGAAGGGGAACTGCATGCCGCTGCTCGAAGGAAAGACCGGAATCGTTTTCGGCGTCGCCAACAAACGCTCTATCGCCTGGGCCATCGCGCAGGCGCTTTCGCGCGAGGGGATGCGGCTGGCCTTCACCTACCAGGGCGAGCGGCTCAAGGCGAACGTCGAAGAGCTTTGCGCGGCCATGCCCGGCTCGCTCATCCTTCCGTGCGACGTGACCATCGACGCCGAGATCGATGCGGTGTTTCGCGAAGTGGGCGACAAATTCGGCGGACTCGATGCGCTCGTGCACTCCGTCGCTTTCGCGCCGCGCGAGGATCTGGAGAACGACTTCGTCAATACCTCGCGCGAGGGATTCAAAACTGCGCACGACATTTCCGCCTATTCGCTGGTCGGCCTGACCCGCGCCGCGCTGCCGCTGTTCGAGAAATCGGGCGGCGGCGCCGTCCTGGCGCTGACCTACTACGGCGCCGAAAAAGCGGTGGAGGGCTATAACCTGATGGGCGTGGCCAAGGCCTCCCTCGAAGCCTCCATCCGCTACCTGGCCGCGAACCTCGGGCCGAAGAACGTCCGCGTCAATGCCATCTCCGCCGGCCCGGTCAACACGCTGGCCGCGCGCGGCATCAAGGGATTCACCGGCATGCTCAAGCATCACGCCGAGCGCGCGCCGCTGCGCCGCAACGTTGAGCTCGAGGAGATCGCCAACGCGGCTCTGTTCCTGATCTCGTCGATGTCCGCTGGCATCACCGGCGAAGTGCTGTTCGTCGACGGCGGCTACAACATCATCGGGCTTTGATCGCGGCGAGCACGTCGTCCATCGAACGAACCCGTCCCATACGAGGGAAGATCGTCGCGATCGCGAATTGATGCGCCTCGGCGGTCAAGCCGGACATCGCATCTTCGACGAACACCTGCTCGAATCCGCGCTCGTACGCGTCGCGCGCCGTCGACTCGACGCCGAAGTTCGTAGCGATGCCGCCGAAGACGAGCGTGCGGATGCCGCGCCGCCGCAACTGCAGATCGAGCGCCGTCCCGTAGAACGCGCCCCACTGCCGCTTGGCGATGACGACGTCGCCGGGACGCGGCCCGATCTCCGGCACGAACTCGCTCCAGTCCGGCGGCAACGGACCTGTCGGCGCAGGGCTGTCCGCGTCGGGCTTGAGCCGTTCGCGATCGTCGGCGAAGGCAACGTGAACGAGAACGACCAGCGCATTCCGCTCGCGAAACGCATCCGCCAGCTTCGCGCATCGCTCGACGACCTCGCTCGCCGAATGCGGCGCCGCCTGCCGCGCCACGATGCCGCGCTGCAGGTCGATGAGGATGAGGGCGGTACTGTTCGGGTCGAGGTTCACGTGCTTCCGGCCACGAAGAAGTTGGTATTCGTAGGTTGTGCCACGCCGCCTTTCGGCTCGAGCGTCACCGCCAGGCCTTTGATCTCAGTGGCCAGCGGGAGGTTCTCGATCGAGATCGACGCGGCGCCCGATTGCGTCACGTCGAAGACACCGGCACTCTGCGGCTTGGGCTGATCGCCGCGCAGGATCCAGAGCTGGTAGCTCTTGTCGGCCGCGTTCGCCGGAAGGTTGTAGAAGAAAACGACGGCGCGGCGCTGCTGCGGTTCGAGGAAGACCTTGGCCGACGCCGACGGCGAAACCTGCTGGCCGGTGAGAGCGATCGTGCGCGTGTCGCGCGATGCCAGCGACGCCATCTCCGCGCTCAGCTTCTCGTTGCGCGCGGAAAGGATCTGATTCTGACCGGTCAGGCGGCGGATCTCGGCCTCGCTGCTGTGGATCTTCTCGCGCGTGACGCGGATCGACAGCTCGCGCCAGCCCCAGAGCGCGAGGAAGACGACCGCCGCGGCCATCCACCAGCGGCTGCTGTTGAACCGGTCGCGGGCATCGACGACGTTGTCGTTTTCCACCGCGGCGAAGATGCGGTCACGAAGCTGCGGCGGCGGCGCGACCGGATCGAGATCGCGACCGATCATCGACGCCGCTTCGCCGTACTCATCGCGCGCGCGGCGGCAATCGGGGCACGACGGGAGGTGCGCGACGAGCGAATTCGCTTCGGCCGGAGTCGCAGCGCCGATGGCATCGAGCGCGGCGATCGATTCATACTGTTCGTGACCGATCATCGGAACGCCTTCAGCCGCTCGCGCAGCTTTTTCATCCCGAGCTGCATGCGCGTTTTGATCGTGCCAAGCGGTTCGCCGAGCCGTTCGGCGATCTCGGATTGCGACAAACCTTCGAAGTACGCCAGCGCCAGCGCCACGCGCTGCGCTTCCGGAAGCTCCGCCAGTGCGCTGCGCACCGCGCTCCGCTCCTCGGCCTGAATCGCGTCGTCGGCCCCGGTGCGTTTCTCGATGAAGCCGAAGCTTCCCGAGAGCTCGCGTCCCGCTTCGTCTTCGCGATCGCCGCGGATTTTGCGCGAACGGAGGCGGTCGATGCCGCGGCTGCGGGCGATCGAGATCAGCCAGGCCACGTCGCTGCCGCGCACGGAGTCGAACATCTTCGCGTTCGTCCACGCCTTCACGAACGTCTCCTGCAGCACTTCCTGCGCGTCGTCGGCGTTGGCGAGGATGCGCAGAAGGAGGGCATAAAGAGTCGAGGAGTGGCGGTCGTAGAGCTGTTCGAACGCCGCCATATCGCCATGGGCGACGGCAGGCAGCAGCGAGCTGGGTTCGAAGCTCGTATCCATTGCGGCGATCATTGCGCGGCGACTGACCTACGTTGCGCCGCGCGGGGCGGATTTACTCTTTGGGTGCTTCTTCCGATTCGGCGGGAAACTCGACGTCCGTCCGCGACCCGATGCGCGAGCGCGACCGTTTGCCGGGATAGCCGCTGGCGCGTCCCGAGGCCTCTTTGTTCAACCCGTGCCCTTCCGTTCCGCCATCCCAGAAACCTTTGTCGTTCACGGACTCACGTGGATTGTCGGACATGGCGGAGGATTCTATCGAAGATGCAGAGGTTATGTCAGACGGCGCTAGCCGTTCGGCGGCGGAAGCTGCGGCAGCAGGCCGACAAGTCGTTTGTGTCGAGGAATCAAAAGTCGGGCAGTACGAGCTGCTTCGACGCAGAGCTGAAGATCCGGCGGCGAAAGATAGCCTTGAATTTTGGCCCGGTGCTGCTTCAATTTCGACAGCGGCTGTATCCACAATTCGGAGAACTCGATCGCAGTCTCTTTCGGGAAGAAAGGATACGAACCGGAAGCAAAAATGTGGACCTCGCTAAGCAACTGCGGGTTCTCGTGAAACCGCCACGTTTCTGAGGTTGCGAGGAAGTAGTGAACGTTTTCAGAGTCGGACTGAACGGGTGGCCCCAGGTTGAATGCCAGGCATTTCTTCCACGCTGCTGCATCGCTGATCCACGCCGGACCATAGCTTGGGTCGTGTTCGGCGGCGAACACACAACCGCGTGGGATTATGAGCTCGCTCGACATCGCTATTTCAGCGATGCCGCGAAATCCCGATCACTCTGCGTAGCCTCGACGGAGGCTAGAATTTTCCCGTCGCGAGTGGCATCGAAAAAGCGAGCGAACGGAATCGGAACACTCTTCGACTGAGTCTTCTTGAGCTTCTCATCCGACTCTTGCACCTCCGGTTCTTTGTGGGTCAAATCACGCAAGGCCCACGCAGACTGGTGCCCGTACTCTGCAAAAATCTCTTCGAGAACCTCGACGTCGCTATCCGACAACATATCCATATCCGGAGCGCACCTGGCTTTGAACCGTGGATATTTAGCGGACAAATCTACGGCGAGGTAGCGAGCAAGGTGAGGAGGAACAACGGAGTGATTCCGGTCGAGCGCTGCTTTGATTTGATCGTAGGCGCGTTCCGGGACTGGACCATGATCCATTCCGAAATAATTGTCGCCGATGATCGGCCGGCCATATCGAAGCAGATGCCGCTTGTCTGCGAAGTAGAGCAATTTGGCGGATTTCAGCGCGTCAAGATCGTCCACGCGTGAGGCGAAGAACGTCAACACTGCCGTCAACTTGTCCTGATCGAAGCTGAAACGAATGTTCGGCATAATTCGCAGGTCGCAGGTAGGAGCAAACGAGCCTAAATCAGACACGAATTCCGAAACAACCGACCAAACGCGAGTGGGGAGTCGGCCGGAGTGTAGCAGGCCCCGAAACATAACGACGCATCTTACGCCTTATTAACGCCCTCAACAACTACGTGGACTAAGCCACGTTTCCGCTTATCCCGGCTGCGCGACCGGCACTTCCACCACCGGCGGCGCCGGCTCGGGCTCGGGCAGCGGCTTCGATTCGCGGCCGGAGCGTTCGGTCGTCTTCTGGTCGGCGGCGTTGCGGTCGAGGAGGGCGATTTTCAGGACCTCTTCGACGTGCTCGACGAAGTAGAACTGCATGTCGCGCTTGATCGGCTCGGGGACGTCGATCAGATCGCGTTCGTTCAGCTTCGGCATCACGATCGTGTTGATCTTCGCCGCGCGCGCGGCCAGCACCTTCTCCTTCACGCCGCCGATCGGCAGCACGTCGCCGCGCAGCGTCACCTCGCCGGTCATGGCCACGTTTCGCTTCACGGGGCGGCCGGTGATCATCGAGATGATCGCCGTGGTCATGGTGATGCCTGCAGATGGTCCATCTTTCGGGATCGCGCCGGCAGGCACGTGAATGTGGATGTCGTGCGTTTCGAAATAATCCGGCGGGATGTTCTGCTCGTCCGCATGGGCGCGCGCATAGGTGAGCGCTGCCTGCGCGGACTCCTTCATCACGTCGCCGAGCTGGCCGGTCAGGACGAGCTTTCCTTTGCCTTTCACGGCCAGCGCTTCGATGAAGAGGATGTCGCCGCCGACCGCGGTCCACGCCAATCCCGTGGCCACGCCGACCTGATCGCGCTCGAGCAACTCCTCGGCGAAGTGCTTCATCGGCCCGAGGTATTTTTCGACCGAGGCGTCGGTGATGCGGTAACTCTCCTGCTGATTGCCGCCGGCCACCTGTACCGCGATCTTGCGGCAGATTGTGCCGATCTCGCGCTCCAGATTGCGCAGGCCCGCTTCCTTCGTGTAGCCGGTGATGACGCGCATGATCCCGGAGTCAGTCCAGACCACGTTCGTCTCCTTGATCCCGTTTTCCTCCATCTGCTTCGGAATCAGGTGCTGCTTGGCGATGGCCAGCTTCTCTTCATCGGTGTAGCCGGAGAGGCGGATCACTTCCATGCGGTCTAGGAAGGCCGGCTGAATCGTATCGAGCACGTTTGCCGTGACGACGAACATGACGTTCGAGAGGTCGTACGGGACGCCGAGGTAGTGATCGCGGAACGAGAAATTCTGTTCGGGATCGAGCACTTCCAGCAGCGCGGACGACGGATCGCCGCGATAGTCGGCGCCGATCTTGTCGACCTCGTCGAGCATGAAGACGGGATTCGACGTCGCCGCCTGATTGATGCCCTGGATGATGCGGCCGGGGAGCGCGCCGACGTAAGTGCGGCGATGTCCGCGGATTTCGGCCTCGTCGCGCACGCCGCCGAGGGAAATGCGTACGAACTTGCGGTCGAGAGCGCGAGCGATCGAGCGCCCGAGCGAGGTCTTGCCCACGCCGGGAGGTCCGACGAAGCAGAGAATCGGGCCCTTCATCTTCTGGCCGCGCAGCTTGCGGACGGCGAGATATTCGAGGATGCGTTCCTTGATCTTCTCGAGGTCGTAGTGATCCTCGTCGAGGATCTTGCGGGCGCGTTCGAGGTCGTGGTTGTCGGCCGACATCACGCCCCACGGCAAGCCGGTCATCCAGTCGAGATAGGTGCGGATGATCGACGTCTCGGCGGAATCGGGATGCGAGCGTTCGAGACGCTTGATCTGTTTCTCGACCTCTTCCTTGGCCTCGGCCGGGATCTGCTTTTCGTCGATTTTCTTGCGGTAATTCTCGACGTCCTCGGCGACGTCTTCCCCTTCGCCGAGCTCCGACTGGATCGCTTTCAACTGCTGGCGCAGGAAGTACTCGCGCTGCGATTTGTTCATCTCGCCCTGCGCGGCCGAGGAAATCTCCTGTTGCATCGTGAGCAGGTTGATCTCGCGTGAGAGCAGGTCGTTGACGCGCTTGAGCCGTTCGACCGGATCCATCGTCTCGAGGATCTGCTGCGCTTCTTCGAGCTTGAGGTCGAGATTGGATGCGGCCAGGTCGGTGAGCCGCGCCGGATCGTCCAGATTCGCGGCGATGACCATGACCTCGGGGCTGATGTTTTTGCCGAGGCCGACGGCGCGGTCGAGGTTCTGTTTGACGGCGCGGATGAGCGCCTCGGTCTCCAGACCCTTTTCCTTCGATGCTGTCTCTTCGATCCGCGTGATTTTCGCTTTGAAGAACGGCGCGGTCTGGATGAAGTAGTCGATGCGCGCGCGGCTGAGGCCCTGAACCAGGATGCGGATGCGGCCGTCCGGCAGCTTCAGCATGCGCATGATGATGGCGACGGTTCCGACGCGATAAAGATCGTCCTCGGCCGGATCCTCGTTCTGGAAATCCTTCTGCGCCGTCAGCATGATCACGCGATTTTCGGCAAGCGCCTGGTCGACCGCGTTGATCGATTTCTCGCGCGAGACCGACAGCGGAACGATGATGAAGGGAAAGATGACCAGGTCCTTCAGCGGCAGAACCGGCAGAACGTCGGGGATTTTTATCGCTTCTTCTTTCGCGGTCTCGTTCGCGTCAGTCATCTCATCCTCTCGCAATTTCGGGGAAACCATCAGTCTGCCTGTGCAATGAGTGTTCCTTGTGTCATCGCAACTGGTGCAATTCCTTCACGAATGCATCCACATCCTCGAATCGGCGATACACGGAAGCGAATCGGACGTAGGCAACGGGATCGAGCTCGCGCAGCCGCTCGATGACCATCCGCCCGATCGCTTTGCTGGAGATTTCGCGCTCCGCTCCGTCCTGCATGGCCTGTTCGATGAAGTCGGCCAAGCGCTCCAGCTTTTCCTGCGGCACCGGCCGTTTGCGGCAGGCCACCTGCAGACCGCGCATCAGTTTCGCGCGGTCATACGGCTCGCGGCGCTCGTCGCGCTTGACCACCTGATACGGAACCTGCTCGATGCGCTCGTAACTCGTGAAGCGGCGCTCGCACTTCGTACACTCGCGCCGGCGGCGGATGACGTCCGCCTCACGGCTCTCTCGTGAATCGACTACGCGGTCTTCCGTGGTGCCGCAGAAGGGGCAGCGCATTCGGAAGGCCGTATATCACGACTGCGAAGTGGTGTCGCCAGCCACATCGTCAGCCGCATGCGTGAGATCGCGCCAGCGCAAACCCTCGCGCGCGAAGAGCGCCGTGCCGGTCAGCACGACCGGCACCGCGCCGACCAGATGCAGGATCAGCGTGATGGCGACGGAGCTGTCGATGTCGAATCCGTAAAACGACGTGAGCGCCCACTGACAAAGTTTGTGGAAGCCGCCCACGCCGCCAGGCGTCGGAATGGCGATGCCGATCGTGGTGACGCCGTTGAGAAAGAAGGTCGAATCGTAGGGCAGCGGCCGGTGCATAGCCACGAATACGAGCCAGTACTGCGCGGTGAGGCAGAGCCAGACGCCGGCCGTGGCGAAGATGACGGTGAGAAAGTCGCGCGGACGCTCGGTGATGGCCAACGTTTTCGCGAACGCGTCGAAGAACTTCATCCACGGTTCGCGAAAACGCTTCGGCAGAATGCGCCCGATCCGCTCGTGCAAACGCCGTACGGCGCCGCCGAAGAAATAGAGACTGATCATCAGCGCGATCAGCGCGGCCAGCACGATCGTGCATCCGATCGCGCCGCCGTGAACGACGGCGGTGCCGTTCGGAAACGAGTTCCAGCGCGTGACGCAGAAGAAGAGAAAGATGGCGAGGATGCTGAAGAGATCGAGCACGCGCTCGGTGAGGACCGTGCCGAGGGCAGTGGCGAAACGGACGTTCGTGCGCCGCGCCAGCAGCGCCGGACGGGCCACGTCGCCGGCGCGGATCGGGAGCACGGTCGACAGCATGTAGCCGGTGGTGTTCGCGAAGTACGTCGGATAGAACGGCGGCGGCTCCGGCGACGCGAGCAGCACGCGCCAGCGGATGGTGCGGAAGATCAGCGCCATCCAGTTGACGAAAAACGCCGACGCCAGCCAGTACGGATTGGTCGACGTCATGATGCGCCAGACGTCGTGCAGGTTGCTCTTCCAGAGAAAAAGCCCGAGGAAGAAAATCGTGAGGAGCGCGATGGAAGTGACCTGGAGAGTGCGGCGCAAAGTCGGGAAGTTGTACCACGGGGAGTCGATCAGCCGGTCAGCGGATCAGTGGATCAGGAATGCTCCGCTGCCGAGCACCATTGTGACAGGCTGGCGTGAGCCATGGACAGTTATATGTGTCCATGGCTATCATATTTTGGTCGCGCATCACTCCTTACAAGAGCCATGGACACAAAAACACTTGCCATGGACACTTGAAAGTATCAATCGGACACGCGAATCTTAGCCATGGACATGTACAAATTTCCATGGCTAAGATTCGAGCATCACAAGGCCGGTTTTATCTTAGCCATGGACACATGCACCTCTTGCTTCGGGCCTTTCATCGCCGTATTCTCTTTCGATCATGCCGCGCCGCGCGAGAACCAGTAGAAACGCCGCACAATTTGGCGCGATCATCCGCCGCCTGCGCGATCAGCGGAGATGGACGCTCATCGACTTCGGCCGCAAGGCGAACATGAATCCCACCTACCTCGGCTTCGTCGAGCGCGGAGAAAACTCGCCCACCCTCGATACCGTCATTCTTCTCGCCAAAGTTCTGGGCACCGAGGCGTCCGAACTGCTGCGCGAGATGGAACAGCAGAATCAGTAGATTCGTGGATTGGGAAGCATCTCTGATCGCTAACCACTGACCTTCTAATCCACTAATCTACTAACGCCATGCTCAACGTCTACACCAATCCCGTCTTCTACCAACACGACACTGGCGCCGGACATCCGGAGTCGGCTCGGCGGATCGATGCGGCGCTGGCGGGCGTCGAGCGCGCCGGACTCGCGGCGCGCGTGAGCCGCGATACGGGTGACCATCCCGATACCGATCGGATCATTGCCAAAGTTCATTCGGCGGATTACGAGCGCGCGCTGGAGCAGGCTGCGCGCGCGGGCTTGCGCGATTTCGTGTCGGGCGATAACCCGATGTCGTCGCAGACGTTCGCGGCGGCGCGCACTGCAGTCGGCGCGGCGCTCACCGCCGCGGACGAAATGATGACGTCGGACGACAACCGCGCCTTCGTCGTCGCTCGTCCTCCGGGACATCACGCCGAGCGCCTCCAGCCGATGGGCTTCTGCTTCTTCAACACCATCGCCTGCGTTGCGGAGTGGATGCGCGAGCAGCCAGGCATCGAGCGCGTCTTCGTCTTCGACTTCGACGTCCATCACGGCAACGGCACGCAGGCGCTGTTCTGGGATCGCGATGACGTTTTCTACGCGTCGATGCATCGCTTTCCGTTCTACCCAGGCACCGGCGCGACGAACGAAATCGGCGAGGGCAAAGGCCGCGGCTGCACGTTGAACATTCCGTTCGCGGAAGGACTCGGCGACGCCGCGTATCTGCGCGGAGTCGAGGACGTGATCGTCCGCGCCATCGATGACTATCAGCCGCAGGCCATCCTGCTGTCGTCCGGATTCGATGCGCATCGCCGCGATCCTCTCGGCGGCATGCGCGTCACCGAACAGGCTTACGGCGAGATCACGCGGCGCATCGTGGAAGCGGCATCGCGCCACAGCGGCGGGCGCGTTCTGTCGCTCCTCGAAGGCGGCTACGACATGGAAGGCCTCGCCGCCAGCGTCGCGGAGCATGTGACCGCGCTGGCGTAAACTCTGCGGCGGAGGTTTCCGATGACCGTCACGCCGCCCCCGCCGCCGCCTTCCGGAACATTCACGCCGCCGCAGGGCAGTTATACGCTTCCGCCCGGCGCGCCTCCCCCTCCGCCGGCGAAGTCGAGCGGCTGCTGGAAAGCGCTCGCCATCGGCTGCGGCATCATCGTCGTCCTCGGCGTCGCGGCAGTCATCGCGGTCGTGGTCCTCGTCTTCAGCGTGATCAAACGCAGCGACGTTTATCGCGAAGCCTTCACGCGTGCCTCGAACGATCCGCGCGTCATCGCAGCCCTCGGCACACCGATCGAGAAAGGGTGGTGGGTCATGGGCAAGGTGAGCGTCGATAACAACGATGGCGTCGCCAACATCGACTTCCCCATCTCCGGTCCGAAAGGCAGCGCGCGCGTACACGCCAGCGCGACGCGCGACTCCGAGGCCTGGAAGTACTCAACGCTGGTGGTGAGGCCAGCGGCAGGCGGAGAGATCGACGTCTTGCACCATGTGAGGGGAGCGGATTAGTCGATTACCAATTCACTTTCCCGCCGACTCGATCAAGATCACATCCGCGATGTCGCGGTACTTGCCGGCGAAGTGATGGCCGCCGGGTTCGGCGACGATCTTGAACGCTCGCGGGTCGAGGACGTGGCATAGCGAGTCCTTTTCCTTCGCGCCGAAGATGCAGAGCACGTTCATGCCGCGCAGCTTCTCGACCTCCGGCTTCACGGCGAATTGCGGTTCTTTGTGCGTGTAGGCGGTCAGGCTCCACGCCGGCGCGTATTTGAAATCGATCATCGGCTCCAGGCCGAGGAGGGCGACGAGCTGCGTCGACTCGCGGAGGTCGCGCGGGAGGCGGCTGGCCATGAATGGCAGAACATCCGCGCCGCGCGAATAGCCGATCAATAGAACTTTCGATTTGTGCCACTGGATCTTGTAGTAGCGGATGACGCGTTCCAGCGCGCAGGCCGATTCGTCGGGCGAGCGGCGCTTGCGGTAGTAGTCGGAGGCGACGAAACCGACGATCGGGATGCCGGCGGCGCGCAGGCGGTCGGTGATCTTCTGATCGATGCGCCGCCAGCCTCCGTCGCCGGTGATCATGACGGCGAAGCGGTCGCTCGGAACGTTCGCGCCGAGGGTGACCACAGGAAGGCCGCTGATGTCGGCGCGCGCGGAGCAGCGTTCGTCGGGTACGGCGGCGTGCGCGCGTGCGGCGGCCGCGAGCGCGACGATGATCAACAGCCGTTTCACTGGATGTGCTCGACGATCAGGCGGCCTAGGTTCGCGTAGCCGCCGTCGAAATGATGCGCGCCTTTGAGGACGATCACATTCACGCCCGGCTGCGATTTCAGCGCGGGACAGAGCGAGTCGTGATCGCTTTCGCCGTAAATGCAGAGGATGTTCGCCGGCGCTAGCTTTTCGACCTCGGGCTTCACGGCGACGCCGCCACTCGCGTCGCGCAGCCAGTCGGCGACGTGAAATTCGAACTCGACTTTGGGACTCGGCCCGAGGAGCACGATCGAGCGGATTTTCGTGCGCGTGTCGGCCGGCAAGCGGCTGATCATGGCCGGCAACACGTCGGCGCCGCGCGAATAGCCGGCCAGGATGACGCGCGACTTGTGCCAGTGGCCGAGGTAGCGGGCGATGATCGAATCGAGATCGCGCGCGGCGGTTTCGGGAGTCCGCTTCGTCCAGAAATACTGGAGCGCGTTGAGGCCGACGACCGGCATGCCGTCATTTGCCAACACTTTCGAAATCTCGCGGTCGATGGCTGCCCATCCGCCGTCGCCGGAGACGAAGACGACGAGCGTATCGGACGTGCCGCGCGTAGCGGGCACTTCGACCAGCGGCAGCTTCGGCGTCGCAGCCGCGGCAGCGAGAAAGATCGCGAGAAACGTGCTTTTCATTCGGACCGGTTGGAAGAACAGCAGGGGAGATTTGTCATTCCTACGGGAGCACGGGAGATGTTGAGCCACAAGGACACAGCGCGGCTTTGCCCGCAACCCAAGGCGTGTTCCGTCGCCGTAGGCGGCGTAAGAACCGTAGACCCCGGCTTTAGTCGGGGTTCCTAAGGCCGCCACGAATTGTGAGCGCGCTTTAGCGCGCGAAAGAAAGATTTTGGCGAGCATCGCGGAAGGCGTTCTTTCGCGCGCTTAAGCGCGCTCACGAGGTTATCCGACTGGAAAACCCCCATCTGAAGATGGGGGCTACGGGTCTTACGCCGCCTACGGCGACCGTTGCTCCGTGCTTTGGGTTAGTTACGAACGAATGGCCATGCGCACTCGCGGGTAGAGGCTGATGAATCCGACGAGCGCCAGAAGCCATGGCGCGATGTAGAGGCGCCAGTCGCCGTGCAGCATCGCCGCGATCAGACCGCAAATGCAGCCTGCCTCGAGCATGGCCCAGCGCACGATCAGCATTTTTCGCGAACGCACGATCATCGCCGCGAGAAACGTCCCGGCGGCGATGCTGTACAAGGCGATCGTGACCGGATCCTGCAGCTCGTCGCCGGCTGATTTGCCCGGCACGATCGCCTGCGTCGTCGCCCACGCCACCACGGCGTAGATCAGCGTGCTCATGAGGATGGCGACGTAAATAATTTGCAGTTTTCGGTCGTAACGGTTCATGGCAGGTTCACTTCTCGCACACAGGCAGGAGATTCTGCATGCGAAACGCCATCATTGCCACCCTCACTCTTCTTCTCGTCGCTGCCGCCGCGAGCGGCCAGATCGTCGTCACCCGTCCCTCGTCGGGACAGTTTCTGATTCCGGCGGCTGGCGCGCAGCCGGGTAACGGCGGCACGTTCTTCCGCAGCGACATCACCATCATCAACTACCGTTCCGCCGATCAGCGCATCCGCCTGCAGTGGCTGCCGCAGAACGTGAGCGGCGCCGGCGAAGCGCCGATCGAAACGACCATCGCCGCGTCGTCGGGCATCGCCAGCGAAGACTTCGTGACGACGGTGATGCAACGGTCGGGACTGGGCGCGATCCTCGTGACGGGCATCGACGCCAACGGTATTTTCGATTCGCGAGCGCAGCTCGTGGCCACGTCGCGCATCTGGAGTCCGCAGCCCGGGACGACCGGAACGACGTCGCAGTCGCTGCCGTCGCTGTCCACCAGCGACATCAGCAGCACGACCGTCGCGATCCTCGGCACGCGCCGCGATGCGCGCTACCGGACGAACGTCGGCATCGTCAACATGAGCAACGACCCGCAGTCGTTCCAGGTAGTGGTCTTCGGCACGTTCGGCACCGAGTTTCATCCGGTCGATGTGCAACCGCTGTCGATGGTGCTCTTCGGAGTCACCGGCCCGGCCAGCACCACGCCGCTGCAGATTCAGGTGCAGAACACGACGACCAACGCGAGATCGGCAGGGTGGGTGGCGTACGCATCCTCGGTCGACAACGTCACCGGCGATGCGTGGACGACACTCGGCTCGAATCTGCCGGTGCCGATTCCGTGATGAATCAGTAGATTAGTGGATTAGTAGATCAGGGGGCTTGGACGCTGAGCGGAGATCAGTCGATCGGTGTCAGAACGCGACACGAACGTTCCACCCCTGATCTACTGATCGACTAATCTACTAATCTACTGGCCCTCCCCATGCGCCTCCTCGCGTTTGCCTCGCTTCTGCTTTCCCTATCCGCGCTCGCCATCGAGCCGCCGCGCGAGAAGGAACGATGGACGACGCTGGCGATCGACGAGCTGACGGTCTACAGCAGCGCGGACGACTACACGACGCGCAGCATCGCATCCGATCTGGTGCGGCTGCGCGGCGCGCTCGGCGCCGTGACGCAACTGAAAGTGCGTTCGCCGCTGCCGACGCGCGTCTACATCTTCGGCGACCGGCGAACGTTCGAGCAGTACAGCCAGGCCGCCATCGGAAGATCGGACAATCTCTCCGGCGTCTTCCATTCCGATCGCGACGGCAATCATGTCCTCATCGACGGCAGCTCCAAGGGCGTCGATCGCGTGGTCTTTCACGAGCTGACGCACTACTTCCTGCGCAACACCGTTTCGTCGCACGTGCCGCTCTGGTTCAACGAAGGGTTGGCGGAGTTTTACTCGACGTTCAGCGCGCGCAACGAGACGGTGGACGTCGGCATGCCGATCGCCGAGCACCTGGCCTGGCTGCACAACGAGAAGCTCATTCCGCTCAAAGATCTCTTCGCCATCAATCACGATTCGAAGGAGTACAACGAGAGCAGCCGGCTGGGCGTTTTTTACGCGGAGTCGTGGGCGCTGGTGCATTACCTGATGATCGGCAATCCGGCGCGGCGCGATCAGTTGGGCACGTACGTCGGCCTGATCGCGAGCGGAAAGCCGATCGACGATGCCTTCCAGGCCGCGTTTCACTCCTCGTACGCCGAGCTGGAAGGGGAGTTGCGCAGGTACGTCCGCGCCTACACGATGAACTACGTCCGCTACACGATGGCGGAGATGAAAGCGGTCGCGATTCCCGCGCCGCAGCCTTTACCTCGCGACGCTCAACTGGTGGCGCTTGCCGATCTGCTCGTGCACACGAACACGCCGCATTTCGACGAAGCGGAGGCGTTCCTCAACGCGGCGTTGAAAGCGAATCCGTCGAGCGCCGCGGCGTACGCGGAGCTGGGCGTTGCGAAGTCGTGGCAGCGGCAGAACGCCGAGGCAGAAGCGTATTTCGAAAAGGCGGTGCAGCTCGGGAGCCGCGATGCGCAGCCGTACATTCTCTACGGCGAATCGATCCTGCGCCGCGTTGATGCGAGCGTCCGGCACAACGCCGGTGCGCCGTCAGCCGACGTTCTCAAGGCGCGCGAGCTTTTCCGAAAGGCGACGGAGCTCAATCCCGCCTCCGCTCCCGCCTTCTCTGGCCTCGGCGCGACCTACACGATGTCGCCTGCCGAGGATCCACGGCCCGGCATCGAGGCACTGGAACGCAGCATCGCGCTCGCTCCCGCTGAAGTGGGCTCCATCTTCAACCTGATCCTGCTCGATGCCCGCGCCGGACGCGCCGCCGAGGCGGCCAAGTCTCTCGAAGTCCTTGCGCGCCTGGCGGATCCGGAAACCGTGCGGCAGGCGCGCGAGAATCTCTACGTCGCCGATCTCAATCGCGCCAGCGAGCTCCTTCGCGCGGGCAAACGCGACGAAGGTATCGCGATCATGAAGCGCGTGGCAGCGGAGACGACGAACGAACAGTTAAAGTCCCAGATCAATGACCAGCTCGCGTCCGTCAAGCAGGTCGACGCCGCCAATCATCAGATCTCCGACTTTCAACGCGCCGTGAACAAGGCCAGCGACGGCAAGTTCCAGGAAGCGCTGGCGATGATCGACGCGCTCCTCCCGACGATCACCGAGCCGGAGCTGCTGTCGGCAGCGAAGGAGTTTCGCGCAAAGGTGGCGGGGTACATCGCGGCGACGAAGGGGAAGAAGAAGTGAGCGCTGATGTTCTCCGGCGCTCGCGAAGATGTAGCAATCAAGCCGCGTACGCTGATGCGAGGCTTTACAAGTTCAGTCGCTGCATCTTGCAAAAGCACAGACAGTGTCTGTGCCACACGAACTATTCGGCAGGATGGTGCGGCAGTTCGCTCTCCAGTTGGAACTCCCACTTCGTCGCGTCGATCGGCTCATCCGCGTAGATGTGGAAGACGCAGCGGCCGGCGCCGGCCTGGAAGGTCTCGTCGCGCTCCACGCGAACGCCGAGGAGACGAGTGAGCGCATTGACGGAAACGCTGCATAGCGCCGGGCGGCGCATGGCGGTGTTGAAGAACGGGCAATTGCGTTCGACGAGCAGGAAGCCGTCGTCGACCTTCTCGCTGGTCATGTACGGATCGGCGGACGCGTAGAGACCCTTGAGAGCCTCGACCTTGTTCTCCAGCGGCATCCCCTGCAGCGTCTTCCCTTCGACCGCGACGCGATCGTCGCAAACGCGCTTCAGCACGCGTACGGCCGCGTCGGGCCCGAGCTCCTCGGCGACGGCGTCGATGACGGCGACGTTGAGCAGGTCGTAGCTCTTCGGAAAGAGGTGATCGCCCGCCTCGGTGAGGTTGTAGCGCGTGGCAGGACGTCCCGTGCGTCCGCGCTCATCGCCGCGAGCCACGCGCGACTCGATCCATCCCTCGCGCTGGAGCTGCAGAAGCTGCTGCCGCACTGCCTCGCCCGTGAGCTGCAACTGATAGGCGAGCTGTGCGATCGTGGATGGCCCCTGCCGCTTGAGGGCGAGCAGGATGGCGCGGCGGCTGTCGGGAAGCTGGTCTACGGAAATGATGGCTTGGCTCCTGATGATGCGTGGAACCGAAACATTGGAGTCCAATACTCCGATTGTCAAGAGGCTGCTTGCAAATGTTTACCTCGGGTAAACTGCGCCGCGTCATGCGCAAGCTCCTTTTCCTCCTCCTCGCTGCCGCCGCCCTTCCCCTTTTCGCCTCGGACAAGACGTTCGAAGCCACCTATGTCGCCACCATCAAAGACGTTCCCGCAGGACTGAAGTCGATGACGGTGTGGATTCCGCTGCCGGTAAGCCGCGGCGGACAGACCATCAGCGACGTCCGCATCGATTCGCCTCTCCAATGGATGCAGACCTCGGAAGGCACCTTCGGCGACCGCTACGCATACACGAAGGTTCCGCATCCGGCGGCCGGCGATTTCATGGTCAAAGTTCACTTCCGCGGAACGCGCAGCGAGGTCACGACCGCGAAGTTGGCGGAGACGCGCGCCTCAAAAGCGCAGCTCGCCCGCGCGCTGAAAGCGGACAAGCTCGTGACGCTGTCGCCGCGCGTGAAGAAGCTGGCGAACGAAGTCACCGCCGGAAAAACGGGAACGATCGATCAGGCGCACGCGATCTACGACTACCTGCTGGCCACGATGAAGTACGACAAGACCATCCCCGGATGGGGCCACGGCGACACCGAGCGCGCCTGCGACATCAAGGCCGGCAACTGCACCGATTTCCATTCGCTCTTCATGTCGATGGCGCGCGCGAAAGGGATTCCGGCGCGCTTCGTCATCGGCTTTCCGATGACGTCCGATAAAGGCACCGTGACCGGCTACCACTGCTGGGCGGAGTTTTACGTGAAGGGCAAGGGCTGGATTCCGGTCGATCCCTCCGAGGCGTCGAAGAGTACCGATGCGGCGCGGCGCGCGTACCTCTTCGGCAATCTCGATCCCGACCGCGTCCAGTTCACGATGGGCCGCGACCTCGTCCTCACGCCGCCCACCGCCGAACCGCTCAACTACTTCATCTATCCCCACGCCGAGTCGAACGGAAAAGAAGTCGGCACGCCCGCCATCGCGCTCGAGTACACGACCGTCCCGGCGCCGACGAAGACGGCGTCCATCCGCAGATGACGCAGATGGAAAAAGATTAAACGCCTCTATCTGCGCTAAATCTGCGTCATCTGCGGATTAGTTCTTCCCCATCGCCGCCAGCCGGCGCTGTGCGAGCTCCCAGACTGAGGCGCCGTCGTTTTCTTTTTTGTCGACGCGTTTGTAGGCGGCGAGGGCGGCGTCGCGGACGCCGTAGTTTTCGGCCATGCGGCCGAGGACGTACCAGTCGCTGCTGTCGGGTTGATCGCGGCGGCTCTTGTCGAGCGTGCGCAGGAGCGCATCGCGGGCTTCGATGTTCTTGCCGGTTTCCGCGTACAACGTCGCCAGCGTGTGCAGCGCGGCGGCCGAGGTCTGCGACTCCTCGGCGGTGGCGCGGCGCGCGTTTTCCATCGCGTGCGTCACGTTGCCCGCGAACAGCTCGAACCAGGCGGCGTTGTTGTAATCGTTCTGCGTCGGCGAGAGCTCGTCGACGAGCTGCTCCGCGTATTTCGCGGCGGCGGCATAGTCCTTCGCCTTCGCAGCGTTCGATGACAGCGCGCGCAGCGCTTCGTCATCCTTCGGCTTCCTGGCCAGCCGTTTCTTCGCCAGCTCCTCGGCTTCCGCGGTGCGGCCGCTGAGCGACAGCGAGAATACGTGCATGCTGAAGGCGCTGTCGGAGTCGGGATAGGCGGCGTTGAGCCGCTCCGCGATGGGGACGACGCTCTTCCAATCCTTGCGTGCCGTGTAGGCGTTCGCGAGCGCGACGTCGATCCATGTCTTCGCGTGATCGTTCGCCTTCTCGCGCTGCGCGATGAGAAGCGGAAGACTGCGCTCTTCGCCCTTCCGCAACATCAGCGACGCCGCGGCGGTGCGAATCTCGTCCGCGTTCGACGCGGCATTGTCTTTCGGCCAGAGCGCGGCGAACGGCAGGCCGCGCAGCGGATCGTCGCCGCCGCCCGCCTGCACGTCTTCGCGGACCCAGTTCAGCCACGTGCGCGCCGACTCGAGATCGCCGGCATCAGCGAATGCGAGCACCGCCGCGCCGATCGTGTCGACCGTCGACGTCGAAGCGCGGATCACGTACTGGCCGTTCTGCTTGATCACGAACAGCGCCGGCATGTTCACGCCGTTCTCGCTGCGGATGCGCAGGCGGTAGCCGCTCTTGTCGTTGCCGTCGCTCTGCACGCGCAGCGTCGCGAACGAAAGATCGCCGATCACCGCCGGCGGCATGCTCGCGCCGGTAGTCAGCCCGCGCATCACGGTGAGCGGATCGTCGTCGTCCTCTTCATCCGCGGCCGGCTTCAGATCGAATGCGAACAGTTTCTTCAGCGTGGGCATGTCGTTGCGGACCATGGCCATGATCATCTTCTGCACGACGGCTTTCGGATCCTTCTCGTCGAGCGGCAGCTCTTCGATCCGCTTCGTTTTGCGCAGCGCTTCGATGAACGGCCGCGCCGTCGATGCGTTCTGCGCGCCTTGCGTGGACACTTCGTACATCTCCGTGGCCTGCGGATAGAGGCGCAGATTCAGGAGCATCTGGCCGATCGTCTGCGCGTACTGGCGCCGGGTGTTCGCGTCGAACGCGCCCAGCTCGCGCACCGCGGCGGCGGAACCGTCCGTGGCCGCGACGGCGGTGATGCGGCCGGTCTCGCGAAGCTGCGTGTCCTGAATCGTTTTGGCGAGGTCCTTCATGTCGGCGAAGCGATTGGCGTGCGCCAGCGTCGTCATCAGATCGGCGTCGTACTGCTTCGCTTCCTTTTCGCCGATGTCTTTGGCGATGGCGCGGTACTCGGCGATGGCCTCGTCCAGCTTCGCCCCCGGACCGTACTCGGAACCGTCGGTCCCGTAAGTCAGTAGCTTCGCCAGCCCGCCGCGATACTCGGCGGTCTTCGGATCGAGCTCCTTCGCTTTGCGCAGCGCGGCGAGGGCGCCGTCGATGTCGCAGCCTTTTCTGAGCAAGCGACCGAGGAGGTCGTATTCGAGGATTCCGGCGAGTCCCGACTGCGCGCGCGCATTCGTAGGTTCGAGCGCGACGGCGCGACGAATCTCGTCGCGCGCGGCGTCGCCGAGGCCGCCGACGAGAAGCGCGCGTGCGATTTCGATGTGATGCTGCGCCTCTTTCGGATGCAGCGCGGCCAGCTTGCGGAACTCGGCCAGCGCCGCGGTGACGTCGCCCGCATTCAGCTTGGCCTGCCCGATGGAATCGAAGCCGATGATGGTCGCTTTCGTCTCGAAGATTTTCTTCATCGCCGCGCGCGTCTCTTCGAACTCCGACGCGGTGATGCGACGCGGGCCGCTGTCGAAGCGCAGGACCGCGAGCACGACGCCGTCCGGCTGCGAGGTGAACTCTTTCGTCAGCGTGGTCGTGCCGAGTTTCGTCGTTTCGTTCGGCGGCAGCGTGCGCACGGTGAAGCCCGGAGGCGGCACGATGCGATATGTCCACTCGCGCACGCCGGGCGACGGAAACACAAACTCGCCGACGCGCTTCTTGCGCGATTCCTCGGCGTGATCGTCGCCGTAATTGCGGATCGGATACGGCAGCCAGTTCAGCAGGTTCGCGGGATGAAAGGCCACGGCCGCATCGCCGTCGCGCGTGACTCCGGTTTCCGCCTCCGCCGCCTCGATCGTGACGCGGAACGGCTTCGTCAAATCGTGCGGGTCGGTCGCTTCGACTTTCTCCAGCTTCTTGGCCGAGTAGTACGACTTCACGTACGTCTCGATCTGCTCGCGGTACTTGGTGTGATCGCTCTCGGCGTAGTAATGCCGCTGGAACGAATCCTCGGAACCGGTCACGGTCTCGCTGATCTCCGTGACGTGCGCCTTGCCATCCTCGGGGAGCGTGTAGATGCGCGTCTCCGCATATTTGTTCGCAGTCGACGGCGTCTCCGGCGTCTTCGTCAGGCTGGTCGTATCGCCGGCGGCGATGAGCGCGAGGCGTCCCTGATCCTGCGACGGCAGGTCGCCAGCGTGCGCGAAATCGTCGGTCGGATCGACCCACATGGCCGGATCCTTCGCGGTGGCGTCGACGCGAACGATGGCGTGATTGAAGCGCCCCATGCCGGGAAGTTCGGAATGAACGTCGAAGTCGACTCCGGCGCGCAGCAGCGCCACGTGTGCGGCGATGCCCGACTCGCGCAACATGGCCACGAGCAGCGTCGCCTTGTCTTTGCAGTCGCCGTATTTGTTGCCGAGGACCGTGTGCGGCGGGCGAGGGATGATCGACGACTCGCCGACTTCGACGCCGGCATAGCGAACGTTCTTTTCGACCGCCGCCAGCGATCGCGCGATGATCTCGCGCCGGTCGGTGGCGTTGCCCACCGCGTCGTGCGTGAATTTCTTCAGATCGTTTCCGGCGATCTGTTTGTCGACGATCTCGCTGTAGCGCGTGGCCAGGTTGCGCCACGACGACCCGGTGGAAAAGGCGATGTACGGCAACGGCACGACGTCGAACGGCAGGAAGCCTTCGAAATCTTTGCGCCCTTCGATGCGGCCGCTCTCGAACGTCATGATGCGCCGGCCGTTCTTCTCTTCGGTTTTCGCCTGCAGGTCCGTTTTGTTGACGAGCTTCGGTTCGAGCGAGACCGGACCTTCGATGATCATCCGCGAGCGCTGTGTCGGCGCGTAGCCGCCGAACAGGAACATGTCGGACGCGCCCGCGTCGGCGATCGGATTGTTGCCGTTGAAGTCGATGACGTATTCGATGACGGAGCCGACCGCGACGCCGGGCAGCGGCGCGCGCAGCACGCGGTTGTCGCTGAAGATGTCCAAGTCTTCGCGCGCCGGCGCCTCGGTGATCGCTTTGGCGTCGAGCGTGTGGACCGTTCCGTCCTTCGACACCACGCGCGCCTGCACGGTCGGCCGATCGTTGTACCAGGGCGCCCACGGAACTTCGATCGTGCCGAGGCCGTCGACCGCGGAGTCGTCGATGACGCGGAACATGTGCCGCTGCGTCGTGTGGGACTTGCCGTCTGCCTCGAACGAGTAGTGCGCCTCATCGAGCAGGACGACGAATCCCGCATCGCTCGGCACCTTCTCCGCCGCCGCGATCAATTCCTTCGGATCCGAAGCAAATGGCGGTGCATCCCACGGATCGGACGCGAACAAAACGCTGCCGCAAAGGCTGACCACCGCCGCAAAAACGGCGACACGAAAGCGAGGAACGAAGTGCATGGACTCTCCGGACTGCAAAATTATTAGGACCGACCGGCGATGGTAGCACGGGGATCGCCCGCGCTATTTCGCCCCCGGACGCGGCGCTTTGTAAATCGTCAGGAACCCCGCGCGGTCGGTGACGATGAGTGTGTTGCGATCGAATGCGACTGCGTAGGCGGCGACGCCGTAGAGCGACATCGCGCTCACGCGCCGCTCGGAGCCGACGAAGCTGCCGCCGCCGCTGCAGCGGCGCTCGGCGAAAACGAGCAGGTCCGGCGAGGCCAGCGCCGCGATCTGCGCGCCGCTGCCTTCGGGAAGGCAGATCGTTTCGCTGCTGGTCAGATCGCCGAAGTTGATGGCCATGCGCATCTTGCCATTCGACTCAGAGGTCATCTGCTTAGTTACAGGTTTGGTCACCGACAGCGGTTTCTCGAACAGCGCGTCGCGGGCGAGCGCGACCAGGGCCTGATCGTTGGCGCCGAAGAGCGCGGCCTCGATGATCTTGTCGGTCTGCAGCGGCTCGCGCGCGGCCTCGGCGAAATTCGTGGTGTCGAAGAACGCCGCCGAGGTCGCCTTCGTGTTGCCGAAATCCTCGGTGGCGATGACGGCCAGCAGCGAGCCGTTCGCGCTCGGCGCGATGGCCATCGGATCGTCGATGCTGATCGTGCGCAACTCCTTCTCGCCGTTGATGTCGAAGACGTGAACGTGACGGCCGAGAAGGTAGAGGTAGCGCCCTTTCGGATCGGGAACGGCGTCGCGGATCGCTTCCCCTTCCATGGTGATCTCGCGAAGGACGGCGAGATCGGGGATGGACATGATGGTGGCGCTCTCGTCGCTGCCGTTGGCGATGTAAAGCCGCGTGCCGGCGCGATTGGTGCGCATCGTGACCAGCTCTTTGGTCGACGCGATCTCCGCGGAATCGAGAACGATCCTGTTCTTGATCGCGCCGCTCTTCGGATCGATGGCCACAACCGCCTGCGGCTTGGCGAGGCCGGCGTAAATGGTGCCGTCGGCGCCGACCGCGACGCCATGCGGATCGCCGGGAAGCTCCCAGCGCTTGATGATTTTCTGGTCCTTTGTGGCGACCGGCGTCAGCGGCTGGGCTGATACCGATCCTGCGATCGCCAACAGCACGATCGCGCCGAACCTAGTCATCGATCGTGAAGGAAAACTTCTCGATGACCGTGTTGGCGAGGAGCCGCTCACAGATCTGCCGGAGCTGACGTTCGATCTCTTCCCGAGGCTGGCCTCTGTCCGCAAGCGTGATCCGGAACAGCTTCCCGGCGCGCACATCTTCCACGCCCTCGAAGCCGAGCGTGCTGATCGAATGCTGAATCGCTTTCCCCTGCGGGTCGAGGACGGACGGCTTGAGCTCGACGATGACGGTGGCGTGCATGCGGCGAATTCTATGCGGTGTACCTGTCATCGTGAGGGTCTGAACCTGGGAGCCAGAGTTCGACCTTGAAAAGTTAAGGTCCGACCTTGAAAAGTTAAGGTTCGACCCTGGAAAGTTAAGGTCTGACCTTGAAAAGTTAAGGTCTGACCTTGAAAAGTTAAGGTCTGACCTTGAAAAGTTAAGGTCCGACCTTGAAAAGTTAAGGTCCGACCTTGGAAAGTTAAGGTCTGACCTTGAAAAGTCATTGATTCTGGAAAGTTACGGTGATCCTGAGAAGTCGACACTGCAAAATTTGCCGTCTCTTCGTCCTGGGCCTCTGACGGTCGTTAACCACCGTCCTCCCCTCGCCGTATTAGCTCCGACTTTGTACTTGGAGGCATCAAATGGAAACTGGCGTATTCGTCATGATCGTATTCGTCTCGCTGGGCAGCTTCGCGATGATTGCAACCATCGTCTGGCTCAGCGTTCACGCAAAAAACCGCAAGGCCACGCTGCAGGCCGAGGTGCAGACGCGCCTCATCGACAAATTCAGCAACGCCCCGGAGTTCGTCGACTTTCTCAATTCGGATACCGGCAAGCAGTTCCTGACCGGCATCGACAAAATGCCGAAGCTCATGGCGCGCGACAGGATCGTCGGCGGCGTATCGCGCGGCGTGATCCTGATGCTGCTCGGCGCCGCGTTCATCGCCATCTGGATCGCGGACAGCAACGTCGGCTTCATGTATCCCGGCTTCATCCTCGCCGGCCTCGGCATCGGCTTCTTCGTCTCCACGCTCATCTCGTTGAAGTTGTCGCAGAGGTTCGGGCTGATCGGCGATGACGCGCCGTCGCCGCGCGAGGTGATGAGCCATGGAATCGGCAGACGCGACTCGACGGAAACGCAGGCGTGAGGCGATCGTGCAACTGGAAGGTACCCTGATGAGCGTGATGCCGTTCGGTGCCGCCGTGAAAACGGCGGCGCCGCAGCGGCCCGAGAGACCGATGGATGAGGCAACGTTCGAGGCGTTCTACCGGAAGACGGCCGGAGGTATCTGGTCGTACATCTATCGGATGACCGGCAACGCGACGATGGCCGACGATCTGCTGCAGAAGACGTTCTTCAAGTTTCTGCGCAGCAATCCATCGATCGCGGACGAGGATCATCTGCGCCGCTACGTCTACAAGACCGCGACGAATCTGGTCTTCGATCACTTCCGCGAAACGAAACGCGACCGCGAGCGGCCGTTCGAGTGGACGCCGGCCGAGGCGAGGCCGGATCGCGGCGACCTTCGCCACGATATGTCGCGCGTCTTCGCGGAACTGAAGCCGCAGGAGCGCGCGCTGCTCTGGCTGGCGCACGTGGAAGGAAACTCGCACGAGGAGATCGCCGAGGCGATTGGCGTGAAGTCGAAAAGCGTGAAAGTCATGCTCTTCCGCGCCCGCAAACGCCTCGGCGAGATGCTGACGAAGAAGGGCCTGGCCCCGGAGGTGACGCGATGAATACCGATTGTCCCTTCGAGCCGAACGTGATCGACGCGATGACGAACGACGCCATGACGGAGTCGCTGCGCGCGCACATCGCGTCGTGCGAATCGTGCGCTGCCGCCGCCGAGGTCGCGCCGTGGATGGCCAGCTTCGCCGGAATCAACGAGCGCGAGCACATCCTCCCCGATCCCGCCGTGCTCTGGCTGAAAGCGCGGCTGCTGCAATCGAAGACGGCGGTGGAGCGCGCGTCGCTGCCGATTACGCGCCTGCAGATCGCGGCTTACCTGATCATCGCGGCGTGCTGGGCCGCGCTGCTGACATGGAAGTCCGCCGCGCTGCAACTCTGGATCAATCGCTTCTCCCCGACCCACGTACTCCTCGGCGCCGCCGGCGCGGACGCAACCGCATCGCTCTCGGTGACCGTGCTCTTCGCGCTGCTCATCCTCGGTTCCGCGACGGTGGGTGTGGCGATGCACACGATCCTCGCGGAGGAGTAAAAAGGCTTATCACCACAGAGGCACAGAGAGCACAGAGGGATCTCCTCTGTGTCCTCTGTGTCTCTGTGGTGATAAGCCTTTCTGACCCTACCGCGCGTGCTGTTCCTGCAGCGTGGTGATCGTCTTGATCCCTTCGCGGAGCGAACGGATGCCGTCGACGGCGGCCGTGGCCGCAGTCAGCGTCGTCAGGCAACTGATGCCGTGCTGCAGCGCGGTGCGGCGGATGTAGGTGTCGTCGTAGAACGACTTTTTGCCGAGCGGTGTGTTGATGATCAGCGTCACCTCGCCGTTGATCATGCGGTCGACGATGTTCGGGCGGTCGGCCTCGTGCACTTTGAACGCGAGGCCTGACTCCACGCCGTTGTTCTGCAGGTAATCGCGCGTGCCGGACGTGGCGATGACGCGGAAGCCGAGCTGCGCGAGGTCCTTCGCCAACTGCACGATGACGGGGCGCTTGTCGTTGTCGTTCACGGAGAGAAAGGCCGTCCCTTCGCGTGGCAGATCGATGCCTGCGCCGAGGAGTGCTTTCGCGTAGGCCTCGCCAAAGGTGGGGGCGGAGCCCATCACCTCGCCGGTCGATTTCATCTCTGGACCGAGTACCGTGTCTTCGCGCGGGAAACGTCCGAACGGGAAGACCGGCGCCTTCACGAAGTAATCCTTCACCTTCGGCTCGTACGTCAGGCCGAGCTCCTGCAGCGACATACCGGCCATCACCTTCGCTGCGATTTTCGCGAAGGGAACGCCGGTGGCCTTCGACACGTACGGCACCGTTCGGGACGCGCGCGGATTCACTTCCAGAACGTAGAGATCGCCGTGGTAGATCGCGTACTGAACGTTCATCAGACCGACGACGCCCAGCGCCTTCGCCAACTGCACCGTGCGGCGGCGCACGCGATCCTGCTCGCGCAGTCCGATGATGTAGGGCGGAATCACGGTCGTCGAATCGCCGGAGTGAATACCCGCTTCCTCGATGTGCTCCATCACGCCGGCGATCACGACGTCCTTGCCGTCGGAAATCGCATCGACGTCGAGCTCGATCGCATCTTCGAGAAAACGGTCGATGAGAATCGGATGTCCGGGCGCCGCCTCCATCGCGTAGCCAACGTACTCGCGCAGATTCGGCTCGTCGTAAACGATGGCCATGGCCCGGCCGCCCAACACGTACGACGGCCGAACGACGACCGGAAAGCCGATGCGCCGCGCCACCTCAAGCGCTTCGTCGACGTTCATGCCGGTGCCGTTTTCGGGGACGAGGATTTCGTTCTCCGCCGCCAGCGCGCCGAAGCGCTCGCGATCCTCGGCGATGTCGATCGACTCGACCGACGTTCCCCACATCGGGACGCCCGCTGCTGACAAAGACTTCGCGAGCTTCAGCGGCGTCTGCCCGCCGAACTGCACGATCACCCCTTCCGGCTTTTCGAGATCGACGATCTCCAGCACGTCTTCGAGCGTGAGCGGCTCGAAGTACAAGCGATCGGACGTGTCGTAGTCGGTCGACACCGTCTCCGGATTGCAGTTGACCATGATCGTTTCGAAGCCGATTTCGCGCAGCGCAAACGACGCGTGCACGCAGCAGGTATCGAACTCGATGCCCTGCCCGATGCGATTCGGCCCGGAGCCGAGGATCATGACCTTGCGGCGCGAGGTCGGCTCCGCTTCGTTTTCGGTTTCGTACGTCGAGTACATGTACGGCGTGGTCGCTTCGAACTCGGCGGCGCAGGTATCGACGCGTTTGTAGACGGGACGAACACCAGCGGCGTGACGCTCTTCGCGAACCTCGGTCTCGGTTTTGTTCGTCAGCGCGGCGATCTGTTTGTCGGAGAAGCCTTCGCGTTTGAGCGCGAGGAGTTTTGTCGAGCCGATCGCCTTCTCCATCTCGATGATCTTTCGGATCTCGCGCAGGAACCAGCAGTCGATCGACGAGATGGCGTGGATTTCCTCGACCGTCATGCCGGCGCGAAGGGCGTCGCCGACGGCGAAGATGCGCTCCGGCTGCGGCGTGCGCAGCAGCGTCTCCGCCTTGTCGCGGTCGTAGCCGCGCGTCTCCAGACCGGCCACGCCGATTTCCAGCGATCGCAATCCCTTCTGCAGCGCCTCGTTGAACGTGCGGCCGATGGCCATCGCCTCGCCGACCGACTGCATCGAAAGACCGAGCGTCGGCGGCGTCTTGCGGAACTTCTCGAACGCGAAGCGCGGGATCTTCACCACCACGTAGTCGATCGTCGGCTCGAACGACGCCGGCGTCTTTTTCGTGATGTCGTTCGGAATCTCGTCGAGCGTGTAGCCGGCCGCCAGCTTCGCCGCGAACTTCGCGATCGGAAATCCGGTGGCCTTCGACGCCAGCGCCGACGAGCGCGACACGCGCGGGTTCATCTCGATGGCCAGGCGCCGTCCGCTCTTCGGATCGACGGCGAACTGGATGTTCGATCCGCCCGTCTCCACGCCGATGGCGCGGATGATCCGCTGCGCCTCGTCGCGCATGGCCTGGTACTCGACGTTCGTCAGCGTCTGCTGCGGCGCGACCGTGATCGAGTCGCCCGTGTGCACGCCCATCGGATCGAGGTTCTCGATGCTGCACACCACGATGACGTTGTCCGCCTTGTCGCGCATCACCTCGAGCTCGAACTCTTTCCAGCCGATGACCGACTCTTCGACCAGCACTCGGTGCACCGGCGAGAGCTCCAGTCCGCGGTCGACGACGGACCGCAATTCTTCGACGTTGTAAGCGATCCCGCCGCCCGAACCGCCCAACGTGAAGGATGGCCGGATCACCAGCGGGTATCCGATATTCGCCGCGAACTCCTCGGCATCCTCGACGCTCGCCGCGTACGCGGAACGCGGCACTTCGACCCCGATCTCCACCATCTTCTCTTTGAAAAGCTGGCGGTCTTCGGCGGTCTTGATGGCCTCCGCATTCGCACCGATCAACTCGACGCCGTGCCGCTCAAGCGCGCCGTTTTCGTACAGCGCCATGGCCAGGTTGATGCCGGTCTGGCCGCCCACCGTCGGCAGAATCGCGTCCGGTTTTTCGCGCTCGATGATCCGCTCCAGCGTCTCCGGCGTCAGCGGCTCGATGTACGTCCGGTCGGCGAACTCCGGATCGGTCATGATCGTGGCCGGGTTCGAATTGACGAGGATGATGCGGTACCCCTCGTCCTTCAACGCCTTGCAGGCCTGCGTGCCGGAGTAGTCGAATTCGCACGCCTGTCCGATGACGATGGGGCCGGATCCAATGATGAGAATGGACTTGATGTCGGTGCGCTTCGGCATGAGGCGGGCGAATGATAGTGGAATCAGTGGATTAGTAGATCAGTGATCAGTGGATCAGTAGATCAGGCGAGATCTCCCGGTGCCCATCCGATCGACTAATGCGCTTTGCATATCGGTCGATCCTCATGAGGATCTCGCGGCCCTCTCTGATCTACTGATCTACTGATCACTGATCGACTCATCCACGAATCGACGAATCCACTAATCTACTGCCTACATGCAACGCTTCATCTCCTGGGACACCATCGAAGCCCGCGTCGACGGCGCGAAGCTCAACGCGCTCGCGGCGTCCTTCCGCGTCGATCCGATCGAGCGGATGGAACTGCAGTTTTTCAACGGACTGCTGCGGATCTCCGGCTCCATCCGCAAGTTCATCAGCGTGCCGTTCACCGTCGACATCCGCGAGATTCAGCCCATCGGTCATACCGTGCGCGTCCCGATCGCCTCGGCATCCGCATTCGGCGCGCTGCCGATCCCGCAGTTCCTCTTCGGCATCGTCCGCAACCGGCTGCCGGCCGATCTCGTCCGCTACGAAGACCCGGCCACGTTCGTCGTTTCGTTGGACCGCTTCTTGCCATCATTCATCGACGCCGACATCCAGAAAATCTGGATCATCGACGGCGGTCTGGCGGTGACCCTCGGGCGAGGCGGCGCCGACCTTCCGCCATCTTCGGAGGAAACGAATGGAAGAAACAGTTGACGCCGCCGCGGTAGAGACCGACGCCGCCTTCGCGCGCGAGATTCAGGACGCCGCCGAACACGAACAGTTCCCGCGAGACCGCGCCACGCGCTTCTACGACCGCATCCGCAATACGATCCAGCGCTACGTGGAAAGCAAGGGAACGCTGGTCGGCAAGACCGCCAGCTACCTGCTGCTCGTCCCCGACGTCTTCATTCTGCTGTGGCGCCTGACGTCCGACTCGCGCGTCAACGGCAAGGACAAAGTTCTCCTCGGCAGCGCCGTCGCCTACTACGTGATGCCGTTCGATCTCATCCCCGAGGCGCTCGTTGGACCGGCTGGATACCTCGACGATCTCGTCTTCGGCGTCTACGTCCTCAACAAGATCCTCGGCAACGTCGACGCCAGCATCCTCCGCGAACACTGGAGCGGCAGCGAAGACGTCCTCGACTCGATCCAGAACGTGCTCAACGCCGCCGAGTCGCTGGTGGGAACGGAGCTGGTGGGCCGCATCAAGAAGATGATGGGGAAGTGATGATGTGGCACAGACACTCCTGTCTGTGCTTTGGGAGGCTTGCGCGTAACTGATCAAGCTGCGCGATGGCGAAAGCACAGACAAGAGTGTCTGTGCCACACCTACCGCGAGTACGTGTCGATGATCCTTTCGATCGCCTTCCTGCACACGCGGCAGAAACCAACCTCATCCCGCGTGAACATGATGCAATCGACCTCGGGACGATAAAGGCCGCGCGGCTCGTACTCGGCGCCTTCGAATGCGCCGACTTTACCGGCGAACTTCTGTCCGCCGAGGAACGAGGTTTCCCAGGCGCGTTCGGCGGTGAAGAGCTTGTCCATCTCCGACTCCGGCGCATTGATCGCGCGAAGGTGGGCGCGCTCCTTCTGAATCTCGAGGCTGTGCTTCTCGAACGCGTCCTTGTCCCACGGCGTCGGCAGCGGCGTGGATGGATCGACGAGATCGCGCCACTTCACCTTCGCCGGATCGTGCAACGCAGTCACGTTCGGCTCCCACGGCTCCGGATGCTCGCTGCTGCCGCTCGTCGCATACGACACCGGCGACGTGTAGTACTCGTCCGCCAGCGCGGCGAAGTGATGCCCGAACTCGTGCACGAACACATACTCCGCGAACGCGCTGTCGACGCAGGCCGTGGCCTGGTCGTTGAAGATCCCGCCGCCGCCGTACTGCTTCTCGTTGACGAGAATTTCGAGGAAATCGTAGGGAGCGGAGGCCGCTACGTCGCGCATGCGGTGATCGTCGAGCGTCAGCACGTAGCGCTCCGAATCGAAGATGTTGTACTGCACGCCGGTCATCGTGCGGCGGTTGTCGTTCGTGCGCGGACGATGGACGCCGCTGGCCGATTCGACAAGATCGAGCGCGCGTACGTTGAAATCCTTGCGGCGGCTCTTGAACGGCTCCGTCGCGAACAATTTCCCGATCATCCGTTCGACGTCCTTGTGAAACTTCGGCAGCTCGCTCTCCGTGTACCCCTCGCCGATCACCAGCAGATCGACCTTTTCCGACGGCGCGCCGTTCTCGATCACGTTCCAAACGCGTCCCGCCGGCTTGCGCTCGGAAGGATTTACGAAGCGCGACGACGGATCGATCAGCGTCGACCAGAGCTGCTGAAACGCGCCGTTCGCATCGCGCTTCTTGATCACGAGCTGAACCGGCTTCTTCGGCCACGGAAATCGCACGGACTCCGCAAACGTCCCGGCGCGCTGCTGCGCTTCATCCGTCGTCTGCCATTCGCCGAAGACCGACGCGAATCCCCGCGAGTAAATGGCCTGATTCGTATCGCGGTCGACGACCTCGAAGTAGTAGTTGCCGAGGTTGAGCGTGTCGATGAGATGGGTGCGGCTGCCCGGCCAGGGACCATCGGAAACGACCGAATCGATCGCGATCAACTCCTCGCCATGATTGCCGGTATGAAAGTAATTCACGCGCATCGTCCGATCGAGAAACATCTCATCGAAGGTGGCAGCGGACGCGGTGGCAGCGAGGAGGAAGGACACGAGGACGATCAACTTGCGCATCGGGAGATTGTAAGTTGCGTTGCGCGACGACATTTTGATGCTTGCTTGATGCGCGGCACATTTCGCGAAGCTTTGGAGATGAGATGAGAAGGCCAATCCCCGCGCAGTAGCCTTTGCGTGCGAGCACAAAGAGCTCTGCAAGAAAGGAGATTGGCCGTGGCGAAGCGTATCAAGAAAGAGCGCAGCAGCAAGACAAT